>Ga0335394_10000034_pt1 | contig 134518 bp, 131 predicted proteins | sample MAT03_FD_205741 | JGI IMG/M metagenome (GOLD analysis project Ga0335394, IMG submission 205741) | Freshwater microbial communities from Lake Fryxell liftoff mats and glacier meltwater in Antarctica - MAT-03 (spades assembly) (version 2) ... | reverse complement strand
GCAGACGGTTTGCCAGGGATTGAGATGTCTCAGTCTAGGCCAAAGTCGAAAACCCGCAAGGGAGTAACTAGGAAGACTAAGAAGTGATTCTTGGAAGCCCCGTGCCTTTAGGCCGGGGTCATGTCACTAAGGCTTTGATTGAGAACTATACTTTAGGGGGCTTCGCGCCTGACTTCTTCAACTTGACCCACTTCAAAAATCAGCGTGATGTGTTGACCCATCTCTTTTTCTACAAATTCTTCTAAAAGCCGCACTTGTTTTGGTGTCAAAGGTTCGCTACTGCGAACATTCAGCCGGACTTCTGGTGGCTTGGTTAACCAGTTGGCATCGCTTTTCATCAGTACCACCCGCTGAAAGGTAATCGTTCGGTTTAGTAACGCCTTTTTAAGACTTGCTTCCAGTCGGGCTTGCTTGATTAATTCTACAAAGCTCACGCCCAAGGGAATTACAAGTATGGCTGTAAAAACTAAAGTCCAAGTAAGAGCTTTATGGGCGCGATGCAATGGAGTGTAGCCTGCTATTAAAAAGGTCAGCATACAAGAAAGAGTAATTCCCAACAAATTGGTTAAATACAGAAGTGTTGCACCCAAACTGAGCGACCAATTTCCTTGAGATAAAGCCAAACCAATTACACAAATTGGGGGCATGAGAGCAACAGCGATCGCAGTTCCAGCCAGAGTAGCAGAAACTTTGGGTTGAACTTTGGCAAAACCGCTGATTCCCCCGGCTGCAACCGCAATTCCCAAATCTAGCAAGGTTGGTTTGGAACGAGCTATAACTTCGCTGCCAAATTCCGGCAATCTTATTAAGGAACCTAGCAATACAGCTAACACAATTGCGAGAAAAGTACCTACTGCGATCGCACTTAATCCTTTGCGAACTAAGACAACATGGCCTTCTAAGGCTCCAAATGCCAATCCGCGAATAGGCAACATTAAAGGAGCAACGATCATAGCTCCAATAATCACAGCTACGCTATTAGATAAAAGCCCTAAAGTGGCAATTACGCATGAACCTAAAATCAAGACAAGATAATTAATATCTAAATTTGATTCTTCTAATAGCTCTAATTGTATTCGCTCTAAACTTTGCGGCTCGATGTTTCTGGTTTTGAATTTTTTAAAGCGAGTCTTAAGACTTTTCATCAAAATTCTCTCCTTATAGCCTGAAACGTAAATTTATACCATTTTACTTTTGACCCGCTATTATATACCAGTTTCTTCCTCTTTGTAGGGCGATATATAGCATTACCCAGGAAAATGCGTATTACTAACCTTGGATAGAGTTTAACCTTTTGAGTTTTTACTATAATCAACAAAGTTTTATACCGCAGGGAGGTGCCATGAATCTCCGGGAATCAGCATTAGCAGCGTGGGCAAAGATTCAGGGGATGATTGACGGCCTGATTGTAATGCTGCCAAATATAATGTTGGCCGCGATCGTCTTCGGGCTGTTTTTTTTCGCGGCGGGCCAAATTAAATTGCTCGTCAAACGCCTGACTCGAAGGCATCGACAGGCTCGCAATCTGGGGTTGGTACTGGGGCGTTTGTCCCAGGGAGTGGTGATTTTAGTCGGTTTATTTATTGCATTATCGATCGTCATCCCATCATTCCAGGCCGGAGATTTGATTCAACTGCTGGGTATTAGCAGTGTGGCGATCGGCTTTGCATTCCGCGACATTCTCCAGAACTTCCTAGCTGGCATCCTGATTCTGTTAACTGAACCTTTCCAAATTGGCGACCAGATCGTCTTCAAAGACTTTGAGGGAACAGTCGAAAACATCCAAACACGCGCCAGTACAATCAGAACGTATGATGGTCGTCGCATCGTGATTCCGAATTCCGAGCTGTTCACTAATTCGGTCACTGTCAACACAGCCTTTGATAACCGCCGTTTAGAGTACGATGTCGGCATTGGCTATGGGGACAATATCGATCGCGCCAAACAGTTAATTCTGGAAGCAGTTCGTAGCGTGGATGACGTATTAGAAGATCCACCCCCAGACGCGCTGGTAGTAGAACTGGCTGAAAGTACCGTCAATATCCGCGCTCGTTGGTGGGTCGCGCCGCCGCGTCGTGCCGAGACTCTCGACGCAAAGGACAAAGTTCTTACCGCTATTAAGAATAAGTTAACTGCTAACGGCATCGATTTAGCTTTCCCAACTTATCAGATTCTGTTTCACGACCAAACAGAAGAGACAGATGGCGATCGCTCTCTTCAGCGCGAAGGTTGGCCCGCCGGAAAAAGCGAAGTACCGAAACCGCGCAGTATCGGCGGTTCTTTGCGTAAATTAGCCGAAATGCGCTCGCAAACAGATGGTAACGGCAAAGTTCAAAATACCACCGATGGCGAATGAAAATCAAACTGCTCAAACTTTGGGACTCACTGCATAGTAGCTATTGGTTCGTCCCAACCTTAATGGCCACCATAGCGATCGCGCTAGCATTTGGGATGGTGACGCTCGATCGCCTTGGTATGTCTGGCCCAATTGAGAAATTAGGCTGGATTTATAGTGGTGGCCCAGAAGGAGCCCGCACCCTGCTTTCATCGGTTGCAGGTTCCATGATTACCGTTGCGGGTACTGTTTTTTCCATCACCCTGGTAGCGCTCCAACTTGCTTCCTCGCAATTTGGCCCGCGACTCATCCGCAATTTCATGCAAGATACGGGCAATCAGGTAGTGCTTGGCACATTCATCGCCACATTTATTTACTGTTTGCTCGTACTGCGAACCATTCACGGACAAGACTATGAAGTTTTCGTGCCACAGATTTCGGTAACAGTGGGCATCCTGTTAGCGATCGCCAGCATCGGCGTGTTTATCTATTTTATACATCACGCTTCAACTTCGATTCAATCGTCGTACATCATCGCGCAAGTCGGTTCCGATCTCGACAAAGCCATCGATCGCCTATTCCCTGAAAAAATAGGGCATGGCGTTGCTAACTCTCGGCGCTCGGTTGAGGAGATTCCAGCTAATTTCCACCGAGAAGCCTCACCGATTTTAGCCACTAGCAGCGGTTATCTTCAGGCAATTGATGACGAGAAATTGATGCAGATCGCCAAGTCAAAAAACTTAATTTTGCGTCTTAAATATGGCCCCGGAAAATTTATCGTCCAAGGAAGCGAAATAGTCGCAGTTTGGCCAAACAAAGCGGTGGATAAAAACTTGGCCAAGCAAATCCATCAATTATTTATTTTAGGCAGACAACGCACCGAACAGCAGGATATAGAATTTTCGATCGATCAATTAGTTGAAATTGCCGTGCGTGCCATTTCTCCTGGGGTCAACGATCCCTTTACCGCCATCAGCTGTATCGATCGACTAAGTGTAGCACTCTGTGGTCTGGCAGAAAGAGAATTTCCATCTCCTTATCGCTACGATGAGGAGAAAAATTTGCGCGTAATTGCCGAACGAGTTACGTTTGTCGGCATCATTGATGCTGCTTTTAATCAAATCCGACAGTATAGCAAGCCGGATGTAGCGGTACAAATTCGCTTGCTAGAAACGATCGCAGTTATCGCCACCCATACTAAAAATAAGAAATATCGCCAAGCCCTAGTGCATCATGCCAATATGATTCAGCGTACAAGTCAGGCGCAAATATCAGAAGAGAGCGATCGCGATTGTGTTAAGGAGCGATATTTGGCAGCCATCAAAGAGTTGGATGATGTTAACTCGGTGGGGTAAGCACCGTCACGTTAACTAAAGGTGTCACGTTAAAACCTGCTGCCATTAATTGCGCTTGAATTTCGCGAGTAAGACGAGAGCGAATCTGTGCATCCGATTCTTTGACACCCTTTCGACGTTGAACGTAAACTTCGCAAACCAGAGTGTTTTGGCCTTTAATATTCGGTCTGGGAAACCGAACGTTTGCCTCCACAAATTCCACCAAACCAACCGAATCTACTACCTGTTGAATTTGGGCAGTAGCCCGTTGAGAACGGCTAGAACGTTGCAACTGGGGAGAATTAGAAAATTGCCAAGTCAGCAAACCTGCCAGCGTTAATATCGTGGCTCCCAAAACAACGGGAAACACTCCTTTTTTGCCTCGGTTGTAACGAGTTCCCTGCGTATTTAAACCATAAATTCGGAATACGATCGCAGCTGCAAAATTAATTCCCACCAATTGCAACAACAGTAAGAATAAACAATCGATCGCCATTTCCCACCTACCGATCGCGATCGCCATTCCCACAATACCAGCAGGCGGCGCTAAGGAAGCAGCCACCAGCATTCCCACTGCTGCGCCCGATACCAAGCTACTCCTTTCCGATTGTACGAGGTTCAAAGCACCTGCCGCGCCTGCTGCCAGTGGTAGCATTACCGCGATAGCTGAAACTTGACTTGTTTCTACCATTAAAGTGGTAGCGATTTCTTGCCGGAAAATCAGGCTGAGTAAACAAGCCACTGCAATTGTGACCGCAAGTGCGGCAAAATAGCGCAGCAAGCTTTGTTTGAGCAGTTGTTTGTCTCCCCGTGCAGTGGCGATCGCCGTATTCATTGCCGGACTCGCAAACGGTGCTAGCAACATCGCAGCAACTAACAAATAAGAAGTATTTGCGAACAAGCCGATCCAAACTACAATTCCCGCCGTGACTGCATATCCCAGAAAGCCTTTCCAAGAACCGACACTTTGCAAACCAGCGATAAACACTTCAATCGGGCTGCGTTCCTCGACATTTTTTACCTGTTGTGCTGTTTCTTCCGGTGGTGGATGCAGCGCGATCGCGCCATGCGGGATTAAAGTAACTTGTAAATTCGGCAGATCTTGTAACTTTGCTAGTAGCTTTTCAACCGTACTATTAGAAACGTGAACGATTACCACATCCAGCGATCGATCTTTACCAGTTGCTTCAAAATAAGCCAGATTTGTACCGTTACAACTTTCCGCGATATCGAGTACTGTTTTTCCACAGCCCTGCGGAACCTGGATCGATAGTTGGCGCATTTTCCTATTCCTTGCAATTGGAGTTTCAATTTGAGGTGCTTCGTCCAGAAGTTCCCTCAATCTATACCTAAAAACAACTTTGCAATTCATACCTCATTAGGCTGATTTCTAAAATTTTTGCTCGAAATTATTTATTCCAATTCCCGATCGCCCTAACTCCTAACTCTACTTTTGTGCAGATGCCTGCACCTCTCAAATTCAGTAAAGTTTGCGATAGTTGATAAACCTATGGGAAGAATCTCGACATGAGTCAATTAGATTCCACAGAAATTAATATCGCACTACTAGCTTTAGGTGGGTTAGTTCATTTGCGCCTCGATTTTTGCCCACGATTTCACTGCTGTACCATTTAGTAAAATTTATTGCCAAAAGCAAAATAAATTAATGAATAGGCTTCAAGAGCAGTTGAGCAGGTAAGAAGTTTTAACTCAAAATATTATGAACCAACCCAACCAAAAAAGCGAAATCCAAAAAGAACGAAGCGAAGTTCTGGAACAGTTAGAAGACTGGTTGGAAACACCGATGCTTTTGCTGGGTTTTGGATGGTTGGCGTTGTTAGTAGTCGATTTAATTGCGGGCTTAAATCCTATATTAGAAGTTATTAGTAACGTTATTTGGATCGTTTTTGTACTGGATTTCGGATTGCGATTTACTCTGGCTCCTCATAAAGTTGTTTATCTCAAACAAAACTGGCTAACTGCTCTATCTTTAATGTTGCCAGCATTGCGGATTTTTCGGATTACCCGCGTTATTCGCTTGCTCAATCCGGCGCGAGGACTGCGATTAGTGCGAGTGATTACTTCTTTAAATCGGGGGATGCGATCGCTCAGATCTAGCATGGGCCGTCGCGGTTTTGGTTACGTAATTTCACTTAGTTTAGTAGTAACGTTTGTGGGAGCAGCAGGAATGTATGCTTTTGAAAATAATAATCCTAATGGGGCAGGATTAAAAGATTACGGTACTGCACTGTGGTGGACGGCGATGATTATGACCACAATGGGGTCGGAATATTGGCCGCAAACTCCAGAAGGTAGAGTGCTTTGTTTGATTTTATCGCTGTATGCTTTTGCGGTATTTGGTTATGTAACGGCTGCGATCGCTACCTTTTTTGTCGGTCGCGATGCAGAAAACGATCGGGCCGAAATAGCAGGTGCTAAGTCTATAGCCGCCCTGCATGAGGAAATTTCAGCATTGCGAGCTGATATTCAAGCTCTTTCCGGTCATAAACAAGAATCTTGAAGACTGTTTCAGATTTTCTATTTGTAGGTAATTGATTATTTTTGCAGAGACCAAATAGGAAGTTGGTTAACTTGTTGCAGGGTTAAATCTACATAGGTAATGTCATTTGCCTTGGCAACCGCTTGACCGAAATAACCTTCAGGGCCATCATGAGCGTGAGGGCCGCTGATTTGTACTGTGTAACGACCTTCCCGAACGGCTTGATTGATCGCTCACGATCGTAATTTTAGCGGCAGTGTCCCATGCTCTGGGTAGTGCAGTTATCTTATTGATTAACAGGGCTACTCTGCCTATCCTAGTTCTGGCACTTTTGATAGATGGCCTCAGCGTGGTGGGAGGCTACTATTTTTGGACTCTAACCATCTCGAAGATCGGACAGTGGCTAAAACCGAATCACGTAACTTATAAAGATTTGCTGATTCCTATTGGCTATGCCTATTCTCCCCAATCGCTGAATTTCTTAACGGTGATTCCTTTGTTAGGACGACCGATCGAACTGGTGTTATCCGTATGGAGTTTGCTAGCTGTAATTGTTGCCGTTCTTGACACTCCCCGATGCTTTAGCACGGGGATTCTTTCATCGTAGGGAGCGCAACCGCTTTACCCTCAGAAAGCATCTTGACCGTGTGTCCCACGGCTGCAAGCCCTCTAACGAGAACTACTTGAGCGGCAGCAACATCTCTATCTGTTGTATAGCCGCAATCTTGACATGAGTGGATACGCTCAGATAATTCCTTCTTGCCTGTCTCAACAAGACAGTTAGGACATATTTGGCTTGTTTTTTTGCTATTTACCTTTAGAAAAAATACACCACGCTTACGGCAACACTGCTCTAACACTTGAAAGAATTGTCCCCAGCCAGCGTCTAGGCAGTGTTTCCCTAAGAATCCACGGGCTAAACCTTTGAGGTTTAAATCTTCCACAAATATCATCCCCGCCCAATCACAGAGATTGTGTGCTAGTAGCCAGTAGTAATTTTTTCGGGTGTTAGCAATCCTCTCATGCAGGTGAGTGACTTTAAAAAGCGCTTTCTTACGGTTGTTTGACCCCTTGACCTTTCTCGATACTCTCTGTTGCAGCAATTTAAGCTGGCGTTCGAGTTTCTTAAAAGGACGCGGATTCGGGAATAACTTACCGTTGGAAACCGCAGCAAAGTGACTAATTCCGACATCAATTCCTATGGCTGAACCATGAGGCATTACATCAGGGACTTTGACATCCCACTGCAACGCCAGCATGGCATACCACCCGCTTGCACGACGAACTATCCGCACCTGCTTCAAGGTTGCATCATCAGGAATTTCACGCGATTGGCGAAACTTGACCCAGCCAATTTTAGGTAATTTGACAGCGCTGTTTTTAATGGGTTCAACTCCCATTTGTGGAAACACAAACGAACGCATAGTCCCCGGTTTCTTGAAACGAGGAAATCCATGATTCTGTTCCCACATACTGACAAATGCTTGCTCAAGGCGTTTCAAGGTTTGCTGTAAGACATGAACCTGCACTGCACCTAGCGCAGGTATCTTAGCTCTGGCTTCAGTTAGTCCTTTACATTGACTGGCGTAAGTTGGTCTACCCTTGTCCGCTGGAATGATGTATTCAAAGTGGAGAGAGCAGGCGTTTATCTGACAGCTACGAGACTTAAACCAGTCTTTGCGTTCTGCCAAAGCATAGTTATATACTTGGCGGCATTGTTCTAGCCAATCTTCAAAAATGACAACTTGTGCGGACGTAGGTTTAAGTTTGAACTCGTAGGTTAGCGTAAACACTTTATCACCTCCTTTTCTGATTCTACACAACTTTGAACTATTGACTAAGCGATTTATCAAGATAGGCAATCAAATAAAAGTCGCCCTAGAAGGGCGAGGCTTGTATCCCAAATTTTCGGTCAAGGTTTAGATATTACCACTCGATCGGCGTGGTTGATTTGTTTGGTAGGTTGGCCTTTAATTCAGGTAGCAATTGGTTTTGTGCAAGTTTTTGAACAGTATTTAGTTAAGTTGGCCGCTTAAGATCGCACCAGTCTAACACTCGATTCCACGCCCACCAACGATCGTGATCTCCCGCTTGCTGCTGGCACGAAGAGCTGCTGATGTAGCCGACATGACCGCCGTAACGAGTCAAAATCAAATCGATGTAAGGGTTATCAGCAGAGGCGGCTTGCAAGTCGGGTATAATCTTCGGGTCAAACATGGGGTCGTCTGCGGCGTATAAAATCAGCGTCGGTTTGTTCAGATGAGGCAATATCTGCAAAGCGCTGCTAGCCTCGTAATAAGCTTCCACGGATGGGAAGCCCAATCTATCGATTACCAATTCGCGATCGAAACCCCAAATGCCGTTGGCCCGATCGATCGCAGCCGGATCTATTGTGCCGGGATGGGCATCGTGGATACGCCATGCTAGTTTTTTGAGTTCCCGTGCGATCGCTTTCTCCAAATACTTGCCCCAGCGATGCTTTACTAAATAAGAAAGGGAACGATTGGAATCCAAACTCGGACAAATTACTGCCGCCCCACCAATGTCCGTGGAGTTCAAACCTATATCCCCATCTTGCGCTGTCAGATCCTGTGCTGCTTTGCCCGCCCATAGCGCCAGCTGTCCCCCCAGAGAGAACCCCGCAAACCAGAATGGTGCCGGACATCCCATTATCTTAGCCGATTCCGCAATGCGGACAAAATCTTCTCCCTCGTACAAACCATCAGAAGTCAGTGTCGGAGATAACTCTGCTGTTTTGCCGTGGGCACGCCAATCAAATAGCACCACTGCATAACCGCGAGCAAATGCCTTCCGCCCCAGCAGTCTTAGAAACCATTGATTATCCAGTTAGAGTCGATAGAGGCATTGCTACCTCTACCTCTCCTTCAGAACCGTGCATGAGACTTTCACCTCACACGGCTCCTTGATAATTCCATCCTTGTTATGGATACGATTCAAAACGGATGCTCGTCATAGTTCTTATTTAGCGAACCATCCGAAGCCGTCTTTGTGTCGTGACAGTGTTTGTGCAGAAGTTGACGATTATCCTGGGTATATTTTCCACCCAAGGATTTTGGTATTTTATGGTCAACTTCTACAATGTCCGTACTCGTGAAGTACAGACCACAGTGAGTACAAATACCCTTTTGCTTCTTAATAAGTGTTGACACCCTTGTAGGCGTGCCGGGGTATTCTCCTCTACGCTTACTCCAGTAAATCCAGTCACCGTTGTAAGGACTAACTTCCCCTTTTACTTTGACGTGCCTAACAATAGGTGTCGCTGCATGGTTCATTAGTTCTATTCCATTCTCGGTACTGAAGCACCAATTTCGGTCGCCTACCGTTCTCCAGTATTTGTCCTTATTGATGCTACCTTTTCCCCTCGTTCTTGCCCATGCCCTTAATTTGTCGTAAGTCAGGTTATCTACCTTTGAGAAGGTTCCCTTACTAACGACTGTTGAGTAATAGTTTGACCATCCCCTAATGATTGGATTCAGCCTGCTAATCAAAGCAGCTTGCGGGGCGGTTTTATGGGTGTCTATTACTTCGGCTATCTTGTCTAGATGGGCTTTTAATTTTGGCTTTGAGGGGGTGATTAGTGTTGAAAAACCTAGCGGAGTTCCATTGGTATTGTTCGCACATCTGTAGTTACCTACCGCGTGCTGTTGTACGTGGAATCCTAGAAACTCAAACCCAATATTTCCCTCGTATTTATTAAAGGTGTGGGTTAATTTTGTCTTACTTGGTTTCAATTCCAGTCCTATGTCACTTAACCAGTCGGCTATTATCTTTTGACAGGCAAGGATTACGTTGATGTCTTCATGTATTATCACAAAGTCATCAGCGTACCGAATTAAACTTAGGGCTTTGCGATTTTTCGCTTTCTTCCCTTTTAGCGTTTCAGCGTACTGCTTAACCCGTTCCTCCATACCATGTAAGGCAATATTCGCAAGTAGAGGTGATATTACCCCGCCTTGTGGTGTACCCTCATTGGTAGGAGAATAATTACCGTTTTCCAACACCCCCGCCTTAAGCCAACACCGAAGTTGTCTTCTTAAGGTGGGGTATGTTTTTACCTTGTCTAAGAGTGCTTTGTGGTCTATACGGTCAAAACATTTGGCAATATCAGCATCCAGCACATATTTGGCCTTGTACCTGATATTATTGAATATTGCCTCTATCGCATCGTGACAAGAACGTCCTGGTCTGAAACCGTATGAGTTTGGCTCAAATTTTGCTTCCCATTCCGGTTCTAACGTTAATTTAACTAACGTTTGCAAAGCACGGTCGTCTATTGTGGGTATTCCTAATGGTCGCTTTTCCTCTGTTCCGGGTTTAGGAATCATTACCCTACGAGTAGGTTTTGCCTTTCCGGTTAATTTCAAACTACTAACTAAGGTTGTACGTTGCTTTGGGGTCAACGATTTAACGCCATCCACACCAGCCGTATTTTTCCCTTGGTTATCCTGCGTTACCCGACGTACCGCTACACACTTTGCAGACCAAGACCTAATCAAGGTCTTTTGAAGTTTGCGAACTGCTTTAACATCGCCACGTTCACTCGCTTGATAGATTCTTTTTTGCAACTTGAAAGTTACCCGCTCTAGCTTTCGCCAGTTAAGGTCTTTCCATTCCACCATCAGATTGCTCTGTGTTTTAGACATATTCATTGCTACTTAATTCTCCATCTTTGGAATTACCGTGTATCTGTCAGCATATCCCTGTCATTACAACCGGGCATTCGCTTTTGATACAATCCCTTCCCTTTAAATCATTCGTTAGCTACTTACTGGAATATTCGACCTTTCCAGAGATTTAAAAGGGTTACTTCGTTCCGATTACACACATTTGAACCTTTAGCGTGATGCTTTCCACCGGGTTTCTGGGTAATGCTTATAGGTCGGTGTCTTAACCGTCTATACCCTAGCCTTGCCTTTTGGCTTGGTGTTAACCAGTTTTTGACCGTGTTTTCCAACGGGTTTATCCCTGATTCAGCCGTTACACCATTCATTATGACGATGGTTCAGACACATCTTTGCTTTCGCTACGCATAGACTCTTGCTCGACAGTTACAGAGTTCGGCTCCTAGTAGTTCTGCCTTTTAACCCCGCTTTAATCTATTGGTTGCTGCCCAATAAACTAGGGGCTATGCTTTCACCGCTGCATCTGCGGGGTAGGTGTTGCACCTACGTATGTAATCAGTTATCACCAGTCTCATCAACTGGGCTAACCGTCCCGTGAGCTTTTCAGCTTACTTTAGGTTAAACGAATCGCACAAGACCCTGTAATGCCGTAAGTACCAACAATCGTACCGCAAGGTTTCTCAGGAATCGCCACAAGGCCAAAAATGGGCACGTCTTGAGCGCCTGCAAAGATTGTCTCTTGGTAAGAGGGCTCTGGCTCAATAATGGTACTTTCCCACTCACGACCGCCCAACAGAGCAGTGTAAAGGGTCATCGCCAGACCGTTTCTGGTTTGCCAAGGTGGACTATAGGCATAATTTGGCATATCAACGCAGATCTACACAATTTTAAACAATTTTAACCAGTCGCTAACCAGATCTCTGGGGCGTTAGGGAGATAGGAAGCCAAAAACCTGCGATCGCAAGCCTCTATCCTCGGATAGCCGTAAATCTTCCCTAAAGATCCACTTTCTTTAGAAAGAATTTAGAATCCTTGCTTATAATCTGTACAGGAATCTTTGGATGCCGTAACAGGTTCTATAAGAACCTTAAAAAAACCCGTTAGTCAAAGCTATATAGTCAACAACCCACCACGTGAAAAGGAGTACCGATTAAGCGTGGGGGCTTGAAAAACAGCCCTAGTTGACCAGACTTAGGTAGCAATACCTACGTTAGTGGCAAGAGTTCGAGTTCCTACCTACGGATGCGACGCCAGTCTGAGCTTCTAGAACCAAGTGGTTAAAAAGGTTTAAAGGGTTAAGCCAGTGCTGCTGGGATAGTACCGACCACTAACATTGTCAAGGCGAACATCACCCCAGAAATGGGAGGGGGAGTAATCCCCAATTAAACGCCCCACCGAGGCGGGTCACAGTATCGGTAGCCTAAGACCTGTGATGCCAGCAGGTATGCCAGAAAGTTCCCACTTCCGAGGCGAAACGGGTTTTTCACGTCATTTTAACAATCTTTATGCAAACTAGACCACGGCCTCCCTTTCCTCTCACCGCCAAGCTCAGGACAGCTATGGCGGGAGTCTCCAGGGAGGAAGAAAGATGATGCCTCGGATACTCGTCATCGACGATGACCCCGCTATCTCAGAATTAGTCGCCGTCAATCTGGAAATGGCTGGCTACGATGTCAGCCAAGCAGAAGATGGCATTAAGGGTCAGGCGCTGGCCCTACAAATACAGCCAGACTTGATAATGCTAGACTTGATGCTCCCCAAGGTGGATGGATTTACCGTTTGTCAGCGCCTGCGTCGGGATGAGCGTACCGCAGATATCCCAGTATTAATGTTGACGGCTTTAGGTCAAACCGAAGATAAGGTACAAGGCTTAAATGCTGGTGCCGATGATTACATGACCAAGCCGTTTGAAATCGAAGAAATGCTCGCCAGGGTGCGGGCGTTACTGCGACGCACCGATCGCATCCCCCAAGCTGCCAAACACGCCGAAATCCTTAACTACGGCCCTCTTACCCTCGTTCCAGAACGGTTTGAAGCTATTTGGTTGGCTCAGACTATCAAACTAACTCATCTGGAATTTGAGCTACTCCACTGCTTACTCCAGCGCCACGGTCAGACGGTCTCTCCTAGCGAAATTCTCAAAGAGGTCTGGGGCTATGACCCAGATGATGATATTGAAACTATTCGCGTACACATCCGACATTTGAGAACCAAAATGGAACCTGACCCTCGCCACCCGCGCTATATCAAGACTGTATACGGTGCTGGCTATTGCCTGGAGTTACCCAGTCGCGAGCAAATAACGGCAGATACAGCTTCTTGACACTTTTATTTACGACGACGACCGGCAAAGTAAATCCCCAACAGTGAAAGACCAGCGAAACTCGCTGGTTCAGGTACGGTAACGGATTTCGGATCGGAAATAATCTTACCGTACAAAGAGGCGATCGCAACGCTTCCTTCTGGTGAGTTGAACTCCTTAGCAATGGTTTTACCGCCATTGGTAGAGAAGCCCATCAGTTGAAGTGTGTAATCATTTTCTTGGTAATTAAACTTCTGACTGGATAGTCCGGCGGTGGAAAAACGCAACCTGTCACCATCCAGAACGGGATTGCCACTCGTATTCGGTGTATTCAGGATATTGAATAAAAAGTTAAAACTCTCGCCGCTTGCAAATGGAAGGGTGAGAGATAAAGCTATTTGCAGCGGAAAATCACCATCAAAATTGGAGTAAGTGTATGTACTGCCGTTGCGGTAAGAGAGAGTGCCAAGATTAAAGAGGCTGTTGACGCCAGCGCTAAACGTTGTCCCGTCGAACTGGACGTAGTTGGTAAATTTATTCGGATCTGTTTCACCCCAAGTTAGGCGGTTATTCGTATTGCCGTTATGGCTGGTGATTGAAATAACTGATGTGGGACTGGGAGTAAGAGGGGTTCCCCATTGAGCAGAAGTACTGCCTGCGAAAGTTGCAGCTTGAGCTTGATTTTGGAAACCCACCAATAGTGCGATCGCCAGAAAAAATTTAGATACCTTAACTGTACCTTCTAAATTAAATTTCATAATCTTCTTACTTAATAGGACTAACTTCTCAAAGCTAGTAGATTCACGTAGACTTGCCAAGCTTCCATCTACGTATTTACCGAATCTTTATTTAATCTTCATCGATTCTTTATAAATCTTCCTTTTGACAACAGCCTGAGCTATTCCTCTTCATTAATTCTTTATTGAAGCTTCATGAAATCTTTATAAAAAACTTTCCACAACAGCCGAAATTCTTCGCTGCATAAAAATAAAAAGTTAGCAATACAGCCCTTGTCAGGTGAGTGAGGTATAAAGAAACCGGGTTTCTTGGAGAAACCCGGTTTCTGAGGTGTACTTCATGCAACTGAAAACCGCTATTATAGCTAGGGGCTAGGGGCTAGGGGCTAGGGACTAGGGGAAGAAGGGTAAATGCGGAGCAGCTTATCCCTATGCAAGATTTTCTGCTTCATCGATTAGATGTTTCGGCTACGACGACGGGTGGCGAAGTAAATTCCCAATAGCGATAAACCAGCCACAGCAGCAGGTTCGGGAATCGTCTTCTGCGGCGGCGCTTGAACAACAGCCGTAAGTTTGCCGTACAAAGATGCGTTGGCAATACTCGCTTCTGGGGAGTTGAACTCGCTCATGATAGTTTGACCGCCATCGGAAGAGAAGCCAGTTAGCTCAAGGGTGTAATCGACTCCATCGTAATTAAACTGCTGGCTGGATATGCCAGCAGTAGAAAAACGCAGCTTATCCCCATCTATAACTGCGTCGCCAGTGTTGTTGGGTGTGTTAAAGATGTTAAATGAAAAGTCAAAAGCCTTGGTGCTGCTGAAAGGGTTTGTCAAAGACAAAGCGATATTGAGAGGAAAGTCGCCGTTGAAACCGTCCCACGTAGAGCCATTGCGGTAAGTTAGATTACCAAGATTGAAAAGGCTACCTACACCAGCGTTAAAGCTTACACCGTCATATTGGACGTAGTTGTTGAAAGGAGTACATCCCCCGCCACACTTATCAGTCCGCCCCCAAGAAAGACGATTATTTAGTTCGCCATTTTGACTAGAGAGTACGGTACTCCCAGATGGATTGGCAGGCATTCCCCATTGCCCGGAAGATGTGCCTGAGAAGTTAATAGCTTGGGCGGCGCTGGTGAAACTAACTAATGCGGTAGTAGTAACCAGGGTTGTGAGATAAAAATGTAATTTGATCATCTTAGTTTCTCGCTAGTGTTTTTAGGCAAAATACTGAATTGGAAAGCTTTGGTTTAAGCTAAAAAGCTGAATTTTATCTAATCTCAAATTATTAGCATAGATTATTAATATCTAAAAAAACAGCCGTATTTATACGTATTTAATGATAAAGTAAAGCCCCTAATATACCGATTTTTACGGTTGACAGGGGCTAATATCTATGCAATTCAAAGCCTCATTCTACGTATTTCTACGGAGCTAAAGCATTACCTCGTAGCAGACTACCAATCGTCTTAGCGGTAATCTTCATCTGAATTAAGGGATTTGCCGGGACAACGGTTTTATACAGATAGCTGTCAAAGGTAAGCTTCTGCACATCTTTGTCAGCGCACATCTCCACAAAAGCTTCGCGGGTGGCATCAGTACGATAAAATACGGTTTGCAGGATGTCCAGCACCTTGTAGGTGAGGCCGTATTTCTTATCCCAGCGCTTCAGATAGAGCTTGAGGTCGGCTTCCGTGGGAATTCTGGTGCCGCCAGAGGAAGTTTCTACGATCGCTTCGGCGCACATCCGGGCAGACTTAGCCGCAAAGTAAATTCCTTCCCCAGAAGACTTGGTAACAGTACCCGCTGCATCTCCAACTAGGGCAACTCTACCGACAACGCGGCGAGGGCGCGGATGTTCTGGAATTGGATGAGCTTCTACTTTAATAATCTCACCACCGGCCAGTTTCTTGGCGGCACGTTTGCGGATACCAGCTTGCAGATTTTTGATGTCGGCTTTGTTTACCTTCATCGTCCCGGTGCCAACGGCAACGTGGTCGTATTTCGGGAAAACCCAGGCGTAGAAGTCGGTGGAAACATCGTTGCCAACGTACATTTCCGCGAGGTCTTCATAGTAAGCCATTTTGTCATCGGGAAGGCGAATGCGTTCTTGGAATGCGATCGCATAATTGTAATCCCCAGCATCAATAGCTTTGGCAATCCGGGAATTTGCACCATCTGCCCCAATCACCACATCAGCTTTCAGCGTTTTCATTATCCCTTCCGCATTGCCATCCGAGTGATCGGCATAGTGGATGGTATAGGGGTCGGTGTTGTTTGTGGGAATATCCAGTTTATAAACTGTGCCGTTAATCAGCTTGGCACCTAACTTGGCAGCGCGATCGCGCATGAAGCCATCCAGCACCTCGCGGCGGCACATACCAATATATTCGTCTTCTTTGTTTATGTTGATATCGACCTCAACGTTGGAAGGTGAGATCATCTTCATTTTTCTCACCTGCCGGTCAATAATGTGTGGAGGCAGGTCAAACTCACTCACCATACACAGCGGGATTGCGCCGCCGCAGGGCTTGGCATTGTCTAGCTTGCGCTCGAACAGGTAAGTCTCAATTCCAGCTTTGGCGAGCGTTTCAGCGGCTGAGGAACCCGCTGGGCCTGAACCAACAACAGCAACCCGTATCGTCAAAGGTTTTCTCCCAATCTCATCAAGCTACAAGCTGAGATGGTATCACGGACTTTTGCTTTGACCTACTTTACTCGCATAGATGTGAATGAAATGCAACACACCTTAATATCTCGATACTCTACTGAATATCTTTTGCCTGACTTGTATCTAACCTCAGCCCTTTCGCCTCCCCTTGAATGAACACTGCTTGGCTTGATTCTGGAATCCGCCAAATCGCTTGTACCTCGATCGCAGGCTACCAAAAATTCATTTCTCCCCGCAAAGGCTTCTCCTGCGCTCACCGCCTGCTGTATGGTGGGGAGTCATGCTCCCAGTATGTCAAACGCATGGTAGCCCAAAAGGGTTTAGCCGCCGCGATCGAAACATCGCGGCAACGATTTCATGCTTGTCGAGAAGCCAATCAGATCCTCAAAGCCAGCATGGAAAACTCTGAGTCAGAAGATGAAGCGAAACCGAAAAAAGGCAAAAGAAACAATATCCAAAACCAAGAGAATTGTCTGGTAGATGGCCTTGACTGTTGCCAATGCACGGGTGAAAACTTAAACTGTGCCAGCATTTTCCCCTCCGATCTCCCTAGCTGTCACTTACCCGATTGCAGTCATTGCACCCCTGCGATTGATTGTAGCGGCGTCGATTGTGGGTCTGGCTTAGACTGTGGCGGCCCCGATTGCGGCAGTTGCGGTTCTTAATTGAGCCACTACCATTATGCCCTCAGCTTGTTCGGCTAAGATATCAGTTGAATTGGCTCGTTGGTGAGGTTCTTTTCTGTGGGCATTGTCGTTGAGAATGTATCTAAGCAGTTCGGCACTTTCAAAGCCGTTGACCAAGTTAGCCTGGAAGTAAAAAGTGGCACTCTGGTCGCTCTACTGGGGCCATCCGGATCTGGTAAGTCAACTCTGCTGCGGTTAATTGCAGGTCTAGAAAAGCCAGATAGCGGCAGAATCTGGATTACAGGCAAGGATGCCACCTATACTAACGTCCAAGAGCGCGAAATTGGGTTTGTGTTCCAGCACTATGCTTTGTTCAAGCACATGACAGTGCGCCAGAATATTGGCTTTGGTCTAGAGATCCGCAAAGTGTCGAAGCCTCAGATCAAGACGCGGGTGCAAGAACTGCTGGATCTGATTCAATTAGGTAGTTTAGGCGATCGCTACCCATCCCAGCTATCCGGCGGTCAACGCCAACGGGTCGCCCTCGCCAGGGCCCTAGCAGTTCAACCTCAAGTATTGCTGCTGGATGAACCATTCGGGGCCCTAGATGCCAAAGTGCGTAAAGACCTACGCGCCTGGTTGCGACGCCTCCATGACGAAGTTCACGTCACCACAGTTTTTGTCACCCACGACCAAGAAGAAGCTATGGAAGTTGCCGATGAAATCGTCGTCACCAATAAAGGTAAAATCGAGCAGGTAGGCACGCCAGCGCAGATTTATGACCACCCAGCCACACCTTTTGTGATGAGTTTTATTGGCCCGGTAAATGTACTATCCAGTACATCCCCAATTTTCCAAGAAAGTGGGATTGAGTCTACCCACCCAGAAATCTTTCTGCGCCCCCACGACATCATAATCCAACGAGATGCAAACGCAAATACAGTACCTGCTAGAATCAGCCGCTTGATTAACCTGGGTTGGGAAGTCCAGGCTGAATTAATATTAGATGATGGTCAGGTGGTCACGGCGCATCTCTCCAGAGAGCGGTTTAACGAGTTGAAGCTGGAACCGCAACAGCGCGTTCACGTACAACCAAAGGATGCTAAATCGTTTCCGCTGTACTATTCAATCTAGCGGAAAGAGCCTCACCCTGAAGGGTGGGGCTACACAAACAAAACCTGCCTACGCAGGTTTAAGATTTGCGATCGCCAAGTTTTCTTGCTAGAGGTCTGCTGACTGCTGACGACTGACACTTTCTCTGAAAAAATGACAATAATGAACTGGTTTCCCTTATCTGTTAAACAATTTCGTTCGTTTGCAAAATTATTTGGTCTGTTCTGTCTTTGTTTTGTTCTGGTCATCAGCTGCGGTAAGCGTCCAACTGGATCGCCAAATGCTTCTACCAATACCGGCGGTAGCAGCGATCGCCTCACGGTAGGTACAACCCTCAAACCACGGACGCTTGACCCTGCTGACGCCTACGAACTAGCCGCTAGCAATGTCCTCTACAGCTTAGGCGATCGCCTCTATACCTACAAACTAGGCACAGACCAACTGGAACCGCAACTCGCCACAGCACTACCCAAAATCAGTCCTGATGGTTTAACTTACACCATCCCGTTGCGTCAGGGAGTTGTTTTCCACGACGGTACTCCCTTCAACAGCGAAGCAATGGCATTTTCCCTCGATCGTTTCATCAAAAACGGTGGCAAACCCTCATCCCTGCTTTCAGATCTTGTTGAATCTGTCAAGGCTTCTGGAGAGTACGAACTAACAATTAAGCTCAAAAATGCCTTTGCTCCATTTCCATCACTTTTAGCTTATGCGAGTCTGTGCGCTGTCTCACCCAAAGCTTATGAAATTGGTACTGGCAAATTCACACCTACCAACTTTGTAGGAACTGGCCCTTACAAATTGGTTCAGTTTAGTCCTAACTCTATCCGCCTTGACGTTTTTGATAAGTATTGGGGTAAAAAACCATCAAATCAGGGAATTGACTTTGAGATTCTCACCAGTTCAGCTAATTTGTATAATTCTGTAACTACAGGTGCGGTAGACATTGCCTATCAAAGTTTCGATCCCGATCAGATTGTCGGTCTGCAAAATCGGGCGAGTTCAGGCGGCTGGCAAGTTATTGAAGCTCAAAGTAATGTGATGAATTATATGGTTTTGAATACGAAGCAGAAACCTCTGGATAAACCAGAAGTGAGACAAGCGATCGCTTCGCTAGTCAACCGTAAACTAATCAACGAGCGCGTGCTTAGAAATCAAGGAGAGCCAGCCTATAGCATGATTCCCAAAACCTTTGACGTATCCAAGCCAGTATTTGAAGAAGGTTATGGCGATGGCAATATTACCAAAGCTAAAGAACTGCTGACTAAGGCAGGATTTTCTAAAGAGAATCCCTTGAAATTAGAAGTTTGGTATTCTTCAGGTTCAGCCATTCGACAGCAGATTGCCAGTTTGTTCGGCGAATATGCGAAACAGCAACTAGGGGGAATAGTGCAAATACAACCGCAAGCTGTAGAATCGGCTACTTTCTTTGCCAACATTCGCAAGGGAATTTATCAAAGTGCTTTGCTGGATTGGTATCCCGATTTTACAGACCCAGACAACTACATTCAGCCTTTGTTGAGTTGTACCAAAGGTTCAGAAGCAACTGGTTGCGAACAAGGTGCGAGTCAAAGTCAGGGGTCGTTTTATTATAGCGATCGCATGAATAAATTGATTCAGCAAGAACGCGCCGAACAAAACCCCCAAAAGCGCAAACAAATTTTTGTTGAAATTCAAGACTTACTAGCTAAAGACGTTCCCTTAATTCCCCTGTGGCAAAGCAAAGATTATGCTTTTGCCAAAAAAGGATTGCAAGGTGTCCAGCTAGATCCAATTCAGCAATTGCCTTTGTGGGAAATCAGTAAAAATAAATAGTTTTGAGTTTGGGATAGATGGTGATGGGGTGCGATCGATCTTTCTTTTGTGCGATCGCATTTTGCCTATCTTCAGTCCTAGCTCGTCTTCAGTTGTGCTAACTTTTGTCTAATTAAGATATCAACTTCCTCAACCTCAGCATTTGATTTCGGGATGTCAAAAGTCTGTGGAGATGCTTCAGAGGTAAAACGGTCAACAAAGGCATGAAACGCTGCCTTATCGTTGGGGTGAGCAATGACGTAAGTTCTTAGCTCAATTTTAGTCATGCTATTAAAGTCAGGCTTCATCACAAAAACCTCCAAAGACCATACCTACAGATATTTATCAAGAGTTTTTTACAGATTCATTTGTGCAAGAAGTGGTTAACCAATATCAAATTAAGTTACTGGTTTTTCATGTTCAGAAACAGGAGATAGCACTATGGAAAAACTAGATTATCGCAAGTTGGTTAAAAAAGTCATAGAGCAACACGCCAGCGAACAACCGGAAGCAGAGGCTAATCAGGCTCACATTGTTTTTGATACGGAACGAGATAGCTATTTGTTGCTGTATGTGGGATGGCGAGATGAAGAACGACTTTATGGGTGTCCAATTCATATTGATATCCAAGATGAAAAAATTTGGATTCAGCGAGATTTTACGGAGGAAGGAATTGCTAATCAATTAGCAGAAATGGGTGTACCGAAAACCGATATTGTCTTGGGATTTCGATCGCCTTATGTTCGACAATTCACTGAATTTGCTGTGAGGTAATTTCTTTGATGTAGAGTCTCATCTGTTGGAGGGCAATTCCCTACCGGATAGCTGCGCTTCACGCCATCCGTGCAATCATCGCACCGCTTGGTATTTGTATGAGGTGCGATGATCGCACTTTTTTTGGTAGTGCGTCGCTACCCGTCCAATCATCGCATTGTCATGGTGAAATGGATAAGATTGTGAGTGGAAAAAGATGTTGGGTTTCCCGATCAACGACTATTTTGGCTTCGTTCGCTCCAACGACTTGTTAGACCGCGTTTTGGTGGTAATTTCACAACTTCTCTTCCGCTTTCAGCTTGCTGCTTCCGCAAATCTGCAAAAATTGCGTTTAAGTCGTAGTTGAACGACTTTGCATATTCGTCACGAATTCGGTGAATCTCTTCTACTATTTCATCTTGCAACATACTAACCTTCCAGCAATTCGTAAGGTGTACAAAGGATGGGTAACTCGTATCCGAAGTCAAGGCTGATCTCTGCAAGCTTTCCCTGAATCTGCGCGTTGGCAATATGCTTACAATTCCACGTTAACAGGTAATCCAAGCCATGAACGGTAGCGGCTGCAATGTGAATGGCATCGACATTCGCTTTGGGAGGGAGATTACTGCGAGTGAGAAATTGTGCAGCTAAGTCCTCTACAGCCTGATTTAATTCTAGTAGTGGAAAGCCACGAAGTATCTCCAAGCGTTGAGCCGCGATCTCTGCATCTCCCAAGGCTACCTCTTTCAGGACTGCTTGTGAGATGTAGAGCGTAAAATTACCTCGACGAGATTCCCACCAATCTCGTGTTACTTCCATATTTGCAGCCAGAATTAGATTTTTGGTGGATCTGGCAGTGAGGTAGCCTAAGATACTGGTTTCAATATATACGGTTTCTGTCTACCACTTTCTGCTTGCTTTCTTCGCCAATCTTCACATATCGCGTTCATGTCATAGTTGAAAGACTTTGCGTGTTCGTCTCGAATTCGATGAAGTTCTTCTAAAATTTCATCCTGCCACATAGTTTATTCTCCCATCAATTCTAATGGTGTACAGATTATTGGTAGACGGTTAAGTTAAACTGTGCTATAATAAATCAAGTGATTCTGAGACGACAATGACTACACTTCAGATTGAAAACCTGCCCGATGAATTGTCCAGTCGTATTCAATGTCTTGCCTCTGAAAAAAATTTTACTTTCAATGAGGCAGTAATTCATCTATTGAAGCAATCATTTGAGTCCGACAAGGTAATGATAAATCAGACGCAAGAGAGCAAACCAATGTCAGCAATCCTACAAAGGATTCGTAGTCGTCCCAGAGTTAACCCAAGCGATTTTGGATTAACGGATAGCACTCTTTTGATTCGAGAGGATCGCAACAGATGACGGTTCCACTACGATGCGTACTGGATACAAATATTTGTATTAAGCAGTTTATCGCCGATCCATTAACTGCCAAAGTTAATCAACTATTCGATTGTCTTGACGATCGGGCGGTTGAGTTTTTCGTTCCCGATTTGTTTTATATTGAGTGTGCTAATGCTCTCTGGAAGTATGTTCGAGCTAACCTCTACACTGCCGAACAGGTTCAGGCAGATCTAAGTGACTTAAAAGCTTTACGATTTCAAGTCACTTCAACGAAGGATTTAATGATCAAAGCTGTTCAAATTGGTTTAGACTATGGGAATCACAGCTTATGATGGCTGCTATGTGGCACTGTCAGAACAAGTTACAGCACCGCTGCTAACATTGGATGAACGGTTAGTGAATTCTTTGACAGGTAGTAAGTTTGATGTGCGATTGTTTACAAAGTTTACGATACCGACCTGATCTGCCTAATAATTCTAATTGACTAATAAATTGATGTTTTTAGATGATTGAGAATAGACGATCGCACTTTATGATTGGTGGGGCGATCGCTCTCCATCCAATCATCACATTGTCATGGTGGAAATGGATAAGATTGTGAGTGGAAAAAGATGTTGGGTTTCATGAAGTCAATCCAACTTACAAGGAAGGGCGTGCCGTAGGCGATCGCACTCCGTACAATCATCGCATTAGACCGCTGCGTGTTGATAACCAACGCTCTAACGACCTCTGACTTTCGCCACTTCGCCGACCTGCTAACAACCCTTCAATTCCAATATGCTCGTCCAGATCAGTCCATTCAATCGCATAGCCATCACCCAGCAATTGCCACTTTTGTCGCTCTGCGGCATCAGCGTGCATCAAACGAGGATACCAAACCAGAGGAACGCTAATGCTGCGACCGTCAGCCAGGTCTACAATCAGCTTGTCATTAGTGACGCTGACTTGGCTTGCGATTGGTTCCGTCTCAAGTATCAAAGTAGTCATGCCACGCATCCAGCAACACTGTTCGATGTTCTTCCACCAGTTTAGCAATCTGGTTCAACTCGTGATCCTTAAAGCCTCGGTTTTTCTCCACAGTGATTGGAGCGAGCCAATATTTAGCAAGTTGCCGATCGCGCTTCACATGAATGTGAGGTGGTTCACCCCGATCGGAACTAAAAAAGATGAATCCATAGGGACCATCTTGCAAAACTGTAGGCATAGGCGGACATCTTGAATCAAGGTGCGATCGCCTTGTTACTTTCCTCAAAACTTACCGCTTATCAAAGTAGTCTAATTTAGATTAGTCATACTACTGATGATAACGCGATCGCTCTTTCGGTGAGAGGTGTGTATCGGGAGAGTCAAAATCGACAAACAGACGATCGCTTCTGGGCGAGATACTAAGCAATTAGGGATCGTGGAAAAAGATCTGATTTGGTGGTTGTTCCCGTCAGGATATCCACAACATCTTGAGGCTTCAGATCAATATTCTGGTCGCGAGCAGCCTGCCAAACGAGAGCCGCAACACCCGCTACATGAGGAGCCGCTTGTGAAGTACCAGTAGCGGCTTGATACTGCCTATTACCAGTCGTAGATAAAACATCTACCCCTGGTGCTACTATAAACTTCAGTGAATCATTCAAATTGTCGTCCAACTTGGAACCGTTGCTTATGTTAGCCTGCCGCATATTGTCGTCTACTGCCCCAACAGCAATTACGCCTGGGATAGTCGCCGCCAATGATGCTGGAAAATTTGTATTTTCTCCAGAATCATTTCCTGATGTTGCTATCACCACAGCACCTTTTGATACTGCGTAGTTAACTGCATTCGTTATAGCATTCTCGTCGTTCTCTGAAGTCCCAGGAGCATAACTCAAGCTGAGGTTAATAACCTTAGCTCCGTTATTGGCGGCATAAGTAAGAGCTTTAGAAACTGCTTGACCAGACAAATCCAATCCCGGCTTACCATCTTCTTGAGCCTTTATAGGTATAATCTGCGCGTCATAAGCCACCCCAGTGGTGCCAAATCCATTTCTTGCAGCTGCGATCGTTCCAGCTATATGAGTGCCATGCTGACTGGGATCGAACTTTGTCGGGTCATTCCCGGACGTAGAAGCGTTGTTTGGCATGAATTTATTATTGTCATTGGCTTCGTTCCTGCCGATATCAGTCAAGATATTTCTCCTCAAATCAAAGTGATTGGAGTTAACACCATTATCGATAACGGCTACCCTAATACCCTTGCCAGTATACCCCGCTGCCCAAGCTGCCGATACATTGATGAGGTTTAAATCCTCAAAATTATCTCCATCTGCTTTAGTAAGAAGGGGAACAGCAGAAATAGATTTGCCTATAGTTCGCTCAATTGCCGTTTTAGCATTCACCAAGCCAAACCCAAAATTAGGGTCAAAACCATTTAAAGCTGGCGGTGTGGCGGGTGTTGCAGACAAGATAAGGTTGTAGTTGGGAGTGTCTAACCGAACGGCGATCGCAAAGTAGGTTCCGGCTGGCAACACTTCGGTTGTAATCTCCGGTCGATCGGGTGTGATAGTATACAAAATCTCATTTCCTTGGTTGATTACACGATCGTTGTTAATATCCCGACCCAGCTGTAGTACATTTTTGGTATCTCGTTTCAGGCTAATTATGCTGCTGCTGGGCAGGTTGAAGCTGTAAATATCGACGTTTTCCGTAGTTGCAACAGAATTTGTTGCGATCGGTGTGGCGCTGAGAACCCCCAGATTAGTAGCAAGGAATAGATTATCATCGTTAAGCCGGGTAGAGAAGAGGCGTTCCTCATTTATACCAAATTGACGGTAGTGTTGAATAGGACTGAATAACAAAGATGGGTTTTTGTCCAAAAATTCTTTTACATCCGCGTTGGCATCCAAATAAGTTTTTGTAGGAAAGTCAAAACTGGGGTCGCGCCTAAATTCTGAGTCGCCGATTTTTCCGTATTCGTATTGACCGTACTTGATGAAGTGTTCGTAACCTGTTAGTACATCTCCGTTAACTGCATCTTTAATGTCTGGGTATTTGTTGAGATATTCCTCAGTGTTGAACTCTAGAATCGGGTCTCGTTTCTCGATTGTAGTTTGACCGTACTGGAGAAAGTGATCGCTCGCTGTGATGCTACCATCTTGGACTGCGGCTTCTACATCTGGGTACAGTGCTAGATAAAAGTTTGTATCGAACATCGCACTGGGATTACGGCGCTCAAATCGACCGTACTCCATGAAATGTTCCAACCCACTACTGCCGAATTCGCCCCTAGCAACTGCTGCTGCAACGTCCGGGTTAATGTTGAGATAATAATTGTTGTCAAACAAATCGTTGATGGTTAACATAACCTACAAACTCCTTATTTTTGTTAGCCTAATTTTTAGCGATTAAAATCGCCCAACCTTTTGCTGAAATGTGGCAATAGGAATAGCCCAACTTAACGCTTCCATCTGTCGGAAAAGTACCTCAGAAGGTACAGTGCCATCCGCAAATGTATACGCACCAATATCGGCGAGGGCATATTTCAATCGTCCATTAATCCCAATTAATCGACCGTTACGATCTAGCACAGGCCCGCCGCTCATTCCGTTCTCAACATCGTTGGTGTAACCGAGTTTGTATCCTCGTTCCAGCGATCGGGCCGATAGCATTCCTACCCTGCCAGTCGTTAATCTATAAGCTCTTAGTCCCCAATTATGGGTATCCACAGGAAATCGCGAGTTAACAGATATCCAGTTGGGGAATCCCGAAGCATACACAGTATCGCCGACAGATAGAGCATTTGAGTCACCCATTACAACTACTCGATAAGAGCGATCGCTAGTAAATTGCACCAGAGCTAAATCCGTATCTCCAAACTCAATAGATCTCAACCAACGGGCGGAGTGACTGTTACCATCCGCTGTCAAAATTGTGTAGCGATTGTCACTAATGCCATCCACAACATGAGCGCAAGTCAGCACAGTATAGGTTCGACCTCGACGTTGAACGATCGCACCCGACCCAGCCCCCTCATTAGTTAAAATCCGCACAGTCACTTGCTGTGCAATCGCTGGCACTGATACACCAGCTTCTGGGCGACCCGACATATATTGAACTGGGAAACTAGCAGGGTGACTAAATTCTCTCTTGGTGTTAGATATAGGCTGAGATGTCGCGATGGGCGACAATTCACTCAAAAGAGAGGCTATAACTATTAGTTGCCCGAAACCAAAGATGCTTGACAATAAACCCACAATTACTTACGTCGATTCGAGAGAGTTATGGAGATTAAAATTTGGCGATAAACCTGGAGATTCCCAATTCCCCAGGTTTGTTGCAGCCCAGCGGAAATAGCGCTGTTTTCAGATTATAAAAATTCAGAACCCAAGTGCATCTTCTGCATTGACTGCCGTCCCTTCACTATTAGTAATAGGCCGTCCCTGCCCAATAGAAGAAATTACACCTCCCAGCCTATCCAAAACTGAACCCACGTTTTGGGCGTTTCGTGCATTAAGGGTGAAAAGAATATTGTTCCTATTACAAGTGGGTCGGCTAAAGCTGGTGAAACAAACTACCGTTTGACGATTGACAAACCCGGCGTTAAAAGCTAAACCGCGCATAGTACCTCCATTCGCAGCTACTCGACTCTTTAATGTGTTTGTAACTGCTTCACATCTTTCTGGAGGAGCCCAGTCGCCAAGGGTGCTTCGCCAAATGATTAATGGAGCTGGTGCCCGATTCCCGTCTCGTATTGCCCAAGTAATGGGGTCAGGACCTGATTGATCGCACACAAAACTTACCCGTTGCGCTTGCGCTTTAGGCGCTACAAAACCAGAAAAAGCAAGAGTTGCTAGCAAAACTGGAGCAACAAAATTAAATTTCATGAAACATTCCTCAATAATTAGCAGTTAACAAACAGAGTTAATGGAAAGGACAAGTCAGATTGCTTAACCTGTGCGTTAGCGCTATCCGCTTGTCTGGAGCATGAGTAACTGTACTTTTGTATACCGCTCCTCCGCTAAAAGTTGTAATAATGCTGTCTGTGCCATTGATGCCCGAACCTCGGCACAACATTTTTCTGACAATCTGAGTCCCGTCATACACCCTTATGGTTCTGCCACCACCACCAGGATTTTGACTGCTTTCTATCCAGACTAGCAATTAACTTTTCTATTTCCAATTGCTAAAAATCTGGTCAATATCGGGACTTTTCCAGGTGATGACCGCTCGAAAATTGGGAAATGTGGGGAAATATTGGGAAATGTGGGGAAATGTTGGGTATAATACCACCAACCTTGACATCTACCCAACTCTATGAACCTTAAGGAAGTGTTAAAACTCGCAGACGATCTCGTATTTGCTAGAACAGGTAAGCACCTTAATGATTTGCAAGAGACGATTCTGCGGGGGACGTGGGATGATGAGGACTATAAAGAAATTGCTAATGGGGTTCATCGTTCTGAAGATCGTGTTAGAGAAGTAGGAATGGAATTATGGCAGATTCTTTCAAAGGAGTTGGGGAAAAAAGTTAGTAAATCGAATTTTCGATCGACAATGGAGAGATTGCAAGTCTCCTTATTTTCAAATGTTGTACAAGATCATGTTCGAGTTGGCAATATTAATTTTTGTGGAGAAAGTAGACACCCACCAGATATACCAAACTCACATCCACCAAATCCAGAAAAAACTAACACAAAACAAACTAAGACATCGCATCAAGATTTAAGCGAAATGCCAGAATTGGGTGCTTTTTACGATCGCACTCCCGAACTCAAAACCCTGGCCAAATCGATTACCCAAGAACACTGTCGCCTTGTTACCATCTTAGGCATGAGTGGAATTGGCAAAACATCACTATCAGTGCAACTTGTCAAGCAGATTAAAGATGAATTTGAATATGTAATTTGGTACAATTTAGCAACATCTCCCACTATTACTGAATTTCAAACTAACCTAATCCAGTTTTTCTCAAACTCAGAAAAGCTAGATTTAACTGCAACTAACGGAACACGCTTACCACTATTCAAATATTTGCAAAAACATCGGTGTTTAGTAGTTTTAGATGACGTTCACAATCTCTTTATTAGCGGACAGTTGGCTGGTTATTATAAACAAGGATATGAAGAGTATCGTTCCCTCTTTAAACAGATAGAAGAATTATCCCATCACAGTTGCTTTTTACTAATAGGTTGGGAACAACCGCGAGAAGTTGCTCAACTCAAATCTAAACATACCCCCATTCGTACCTTAACTCTCAAGGGTTTAGATAACGCATCCGCAAAGGAAATTCTTAGAGATAAAGGTTTAGCAGAAGAAGAAAACTGGGATGCAGTTATAGACAGATATGAAGGAAACCCCTTATGGTTAAAGAGTGTAGCTACTTTGATAGAAGAGTTGGGAAGTAGCGTGAGCGATATATTAAAAAATGAGCCTATATTTTTACCAGAAGATTTAAAAGATGTTTTACAGCAACAGTGCGATCGCTTATCCGAAATAGAAAAACAAGTTCTCTCCTTATTGGCTAAAGAAAGCGATGCAATTAACCTGGCAAAATTGCTAGAAAATAGCAGAATTCCATCCTCAGATTTACTAAACGCGCTACAATCTTTATCGCGGCGATCCTTGTTAGAACAACAAGCAAATTTTTACACTTTGCCACCTGTACTGAGGGAGTATATCAAAAGGTTATAATTAAGATATTTCACCATTCTCAACTAGCCCCAAAACCCGCCTGCGAATCAATGATGTTGTTGGTAAACTCGGTGGTGTCGCCCACACCCGCCCTGCACTCAAGTGCAGGGCTAATAGCGAAAGTCCACTTAAGTGGACTGGAAGATTAGTATTCAGTCCACTTAAGTGGTTGTGTAGTAGCACGGCATAATTAACCTTATTCCTGTAACCCAAATATCTCGGACGCTGTGCTACTACTATGACACTGCAATTTGAATCGCTGGCTGGCCTCAAGCGAAGTCAGTGGCTTTGTGTAGAATTAAAATCTCATCAATTTACCAACAACATCATCAATTCGCAGGCTAATAACTCAAAACTAATAAAATGTCCCGTTCCAAAGCCCTACAATATTACATTTTTTCCCGTCTGCTTCTAGCTCCCCTAATGCTGTGGACGATCGTCACTTTGGTGTTCCTGCTGCTACGGGCCACCCCAGGCGATCCCGTGGATGTTGTGCTTGGCGGTCGCGCACCAGATAGCGTCAAAGAAGAGTTACGTCAAAGATTGGGGTTAGCAGACCCCTTGTGGTTGCAGTACTTACGCTATCTGGGAGCCTTAGCGCATCTGGACTTGGGGACTTCTCTCACCAGTCAGGGTCAAAAGGTCTCGGAGGTGATCCAACTACACTTTCCGGCGACATTGGAATTGGCGACATTTAGTATGGCGATCGCAATTATTGTAGGAGTAGCCGTCGGCGCTATTTCTGCCTCAAGACCCAACACATTTCTCGATGTCGGCGGACGCCTATTTGGTATCATCACCTATGCCATCCCCTTATTCTGGTTTGGCATGATCCTACAATTGATTTTTGCCGTGCAGCTAGGTTGGTTCCCCTTGGGAACGCGCTTTCCGGTGACCCAAATAGCTCCCCCCACCTTCACAGGTTTGTACACAATTGATAGTCTCTTAAACGGCAACTTCAGCCAACTGCTGACATCCCTGTACTATCTCGCCCTTCCCAGTCTGACGTTGGGTATCTTGATCAGCGGTATTTTCGAGCGCATAGTGCGAGTGAATCTCAAGCAAACTCTACAAGCAGATTATGTAGAAGCAGCCAAAGCCAGAGGCATTCCTGAAGGGCGGATTTTGTGGTCTCACGCCTTGAAAAATGCCTTGATCCCAGTGATTACCATTTTGGGACTGACCTTTGCCTCAATGCTGGGCGGCGCAGTTTTGACAGAGGTGACATTTTCTTGGCCGGGACTGGGAAATCGCCTGTATCAGGCCATTTCTGAGCGGGATTATCCTACCGTTCAGGGCGTTATGGTGTTTTTTGCTGCGATCGTAGTAACAGCCAGCATTTTAATTGACATCATCAATGCTTATATCGACCCCCGCATTCGCTACTGAGAACAGCCTGTAGTATAGAGAGTGGGGGAGTGGGGGAGTAGGGGAGTGGGGGAGTGGGGGAGTGGGGGAGTGGGGGAGTGGGAGAAAAAGCACTGTACCTCATTCGATCGCTTTCCCGCTATAAAACCCTAGATCTTCTGCCCTCATGCTTCGCCCCAGTATTGGATTACAGCGCTTTTCAGGTGAGTAGGTACGCGAAACCGGGTTTCTTGGACAATACCTTCGCCATTTCTTTGTAGGTTGGGTTGAGTGAAGCGAAACCCAACAAATGCGTTGGGTTTCGTGCCTCAACCCAACCTACAAAGCTACAAAGCGCTAATTTTACAGTCAACTTCGATCGATCGGATTCTTGTGGGATGGGCATCTTGCCCGACGAGCGAGTAAAATTTAGATGCGCGACAGCTTAGCTCAGTCCTGCCAGCCTTTTCAGTATTATTGAAGTGAAAATTTAAATTTTTCATTAAGTACCGTAATTTTACATAGCTACTACATAACAAACTAGCTAATCTCTGTGAATAAATTTGTTACTTTATCATCAATTTAAACTGGCAATCCTTAATTTCGCAGAGACAAATTGGAATAACCTCCTTAATTAAAATCTAATCTACCCAAATATACTGACTTTAACAAAATTAAGTAACTGCATAGATTGGCATTACTGAAGTTAGAAATCTTAGATAAATTTCCCGGATAGAACGTAGTGACGAGGAAGAAGTAGTTAGGCATCTAAATTTGTGCTTTTCATGTTCTCGATCGCTAAATAAATAAAGGATAAATTATGGCTTCCATACCCTTATCTGGCGCACTGGGTCGCAACTTTGCTTACAGTAATGACACAACGGGCATAAACGCTTTTAAAGCCGAGTGGACTACGGCAGCCCAGAACCAAGGCTTGCAAATATTCGGAACCAGTTTAAACGGTACAGTAACGGACTACCTTACCCCAACTGCCCAAAGCAATATAAATTTCGCCAACGGTAGCACAACGAGCTATGGCGACGAATACGGCATGGGGGTCGCCAATTCTTATTACGGTTGGTGGACTGCTGCAACCAAAGTGCGTGCGGAAATCAACTATAACCCCAATACCGGAGCATCCGAGTCACTAACCTACAAATGGGCTCCTAACCAAACTATCCAGAATGCCTTCATTGACCTGAGCTTATTCGTGCCCAAAAGTGCTGAAGGCCCAGGCACGGAAGTTGGTTTCTTGCAGGCATTCAACAATGGGGTTGCGGTGGGGGTGACAGGCGTTCGGATGGTTAATGAGAATACTGTCAGCGGCACTCAAACCTCTATCCAAAACGCCTCTAATGGAATAACTTTCCTCGCTGATGATGCAACAAATGGAGATTTCAAGTTTAAGGTATTTGGAGGCTTTGACGAACTGAGATTTTCCTCCAAAGCCTACAGTAACCCAAACTCTACCCAGCCCAGGTATACAGATTCCACCGGGAGTTACATCAGCGATAGTTCTGACTACCTAGTTCAGCAACTCAAATATACGGGAACACAAGAAACGATCGGCTCTCTTCAGTTTAGTAACCCTGTCTTCACAGTCAACGAAAATGGTATGCCTGTGGCAGCTGTGACGGTTACTCGCACTGGCGGTAGTTTCGGAGCAGTATCGGGTACAGTTAACCTGAGCAATGGCACTGCTACATCTTCTAGTGACTACACCAGCAACCCCATCCTCGTCAATTTTGCTGATGGAGACACTGCGCCCAAGACTGTCTTCATTCCCATCGTTGACGACACTCTGATTGAACCGACAGAAACTGTCAATTTAACCTTAACTAACCCCACAAACGGTGCCACGATTGGGACGCAGAATACGGCTACTTTGAATGTGGTGGACAATGACAGCAGTCTTCAGTTTAGCCAACCTGTCTTCAGTGTCAACGAAAACGGCACGCCTGTGGCAGCAATAACGGTAACTCGGATTGGCGATACTACACAAGCAGTTGGTGCCACAGTTATCCAGGGCAATGGCACTGCTACTACCCCTGGTGATTACACTAACAGCCCGATTACGGTTAATTTTGCCGCTGGCGATAATGCCCCCAAGACGATCGTTATTCCCATTGTTGACGACACTCTGGTAGAGGGTAACGAGACTGTCAATTTAGCCTTGGTAAACCCCACGGGCGGTACCACAATTGGGGCGCAAAATATGGCGATCTTGACTATTTTGGATAATGACACTCCCGGCATGATTCAATTTAGTAACCCGCAATACGTCGTCAACGAAAATGGCACGCCTGTATTAGCTGTGACGCTCAATCGTACTGGCGGCAGTGCTGGTGCGGTTTCAACTACAGTTAACTTAGCGAATGGTACTGCTGTTGCTCCAGGAGACTACAGCAACAACCCGATTGTGGTCAATTGGGCAGATGGAGATACGACATCTAAGACTATTACCATTCCTATTGTTGACGACACCATCGTAGAACCCAGCGAGACTGTCAATTTAAGCTTGTCCACCCCCACCGGCGGTGCCACGCTTGGGCCTCAAAATACGGCGACTCTGACCATTTTGGATAATGACGTACCGCTGATCAAACCAGTAGTTTTCGTTGCTGCTCTCGATCCTACCGCTGGGGAACCCGGTCGTCCAGAAGGAAACGGGACCTTCCAATTCGCACGTACTGGCGGCGATATCAACCAAGCTCTCACCATCCGGTACACTACTACGGGTACGGCTACCGCTGGCGCAGACTACGCCGCTTTGACTGGTACCGTTACTATTGCTGCCGGTCAGTCTGTCTCTGGTCCTATTACAGTTACTCCTTCAACCGATAACAACAATGAACCGACTGAATCGGTAATTGTCAAGGTAGCTGAAGATATTACTTACCAAGTGGGTTCGGCAGACACTGCCTCGGTGAGTATCGCGGACAACAATCCGTTGACGGGTACAGGTCCTGGTTCTGTGCTGCGGTATAACGCTTCTGGAATCTTCCAGCAAGGTTACGCTAACATCACATCTGCTGTTGCTGGGGCTACCGCTAACGATATTCTGATAGCACAAGCCGGAAGCTATAATGAACCGGGTACTGTGTTCATTGACAAGCCATTAACCTTGCGCGGGCCGAATGCTGGTGTTAGCCCCAGCAGTAGTTCGTCGGTTACCCAAGCAGTAGTTCAATCTGCGGGAAGTCAACCCGTTTTCATCATCAACCCTGGCCTAACTAACGTTGCTATTGAGGGGTTGACGATCCAAATGAACGGCTCGAACGGCATTGTACTCACAGGCGGCAGCGGCAACAATATTGTCGTTCGCCAAAATACTTTTACTGGCCAAGGCCCGTTTAATAATGGCATCATCTACATGGATAGTGGCGTACCTTCTTCCGGGTCGGTGAGCGTGATAGATAACTTAATGCGCGATGTCACTACTGCTGCTGGCAGTACCACTAGCGGCGTCCAAGTAATCAGGTTCGATACGCTTCGGGTTACGGATAACCAAATCGCTAATTTAACTGGGCCTGGTGTTGCTCTTGATTCTGTTACCAACGCTGCTAGCGTAATTAACAGCAACAAGGTCAGCAATACTGGAGAACAAGGAATTCAACTGGCGGGTGGCAATGCTACGATCGATAACAACGATATCACTAACGCTAATACCAGTGGTGGTGCTGACAGGGGTGGTATCCGCTTGCGGGATGGCTTTACAGCTTTAGGGACTGCGAACGTGATTAGCAACGTTGTCACCAATTCCTACAACGGGATAGCAATCCGAAACGCAACAAATATCGCCAGTACGGTCAATGTTAATAACAATAACTTGATCGGTAACTTGAATGCTGGTTTCTACCACGGCGGTAGCGGAGCGATCAATGCTACTAATAACTGGTGGGATGATATCACTGGCCCTGTGGTCGGTGGTACGGGACGAAATGCGATCGCTGGAATTGGTGCTGGCTCGGTCAACGCTAACCCATTCTCTACATCGGTCTTGTAAAACTCATCAATGCGTCTGGCTCCACGCATTTGGTACTCAGAGGAGCTTGTCATCATCCAAAAGGCTGGTAGCACTTGGCTACCAGCTTTTTCATCTGTGTGTATTTTCGACTAACTTTTTATAAAGTTTTATTGCAATTAGTTATTTTACTACGTATATTTACCGTGGCTTTACTAGGCGATCGCGTTTCTTAAATAAAATTTACTCTAACTTCATCGATTATTTATCATTACTTTACCGTAACTTTATAAAAACTTCATTAATATTAAATTAATAAGGGTATTCTACGTAACTTTACTGAGAAAGTTTACAAAAAAGGGCAAATAACATGACTGATAACTTGGGCATACCTACTAACGAGCCGATCGATAGTTTAATTAACGACACTGTTTTTGGAGGTAACGATGGAGACTGGCTAGATGGAGGCGATGGTAACGACTATCTTTTTGGTGATAATGGCGATGACATTCTGTTCGGTGGCAACAATGATGACTATCTAGATGGGGGTAATGGTAGCGACTATATTTTTGGTGACTCTGGCAACGACAGTCTTTATGGAGGAAATGATTTTGACTATCTAAATGGGGGGGATGGAGAGGATATACTCTTTGGCGATAATGGCGATGACATTATTTACGGTCAAGCTGGTAACGATCTCCTAACTGGAGGTTCTGGGTCCGATCGATTCTTGTATGTCACAGGCGCACCTTTTACTGCCGAGCTTGGTGTAGATACCATCACCGATTTCAACTCTGGCGAAGACAAAATCGTGTTGGAAAATACGATGTTTTCAGTTCTTACCAGTACTCCTGATATTGGTTTTAGCAACCCAGAGGAATTTGCGATCGTCACAAGTGACCAAGAAGCAGCAATAAGCAGCGGCCTAATTGTTTACAGCTTTGCAACCGGCAACTTATTCTACAACGAAAATGGAAATGCAGAAGGCTTTGGTACAGGCGCTCAGTTTGCTTCCCTAACTGGCGTTCCAAACATATTATCTACAGACTTCGAGATTCGGGCGTTTCTTGGTTAAGGTAATAAGCGGCTCCGCAGCTAAATTTCACAGTCAATTTAATAAAATTCTTGTGGGATGGGCATCTTGCCCGTCCCTACTTTCGCGCTATAAGGGATCTGAGTTCGTCGTACCTCATGCGGGTGCAAGCCGCTGTATAGCTTATTTTATCCGATCGCATTGGGCATCGAACCTTCCGGAACTTTGTTTAACAGGCATGAATCTTAGAAAGTACAAGCAAAAAATAAATCTTTTTCATTTAAAGTGAATAATTTAGCTCGGAAAGTTCAAAAAGCCTTGCCTAAATTTTGCTTATTATTCAGGGTTATTTTACACAAAACTTAATCCATTAAGGAGAACATCCATGAAGTTTATTAAAGGATTTCTGGCGGCGACAACATTAATTACTACTTTGATTAGCCCCGCCTTTGCTAATGGCAAAGTTCAAATTTTAGGCGCAAGCTATGGTGGTAGCGGTTGCCCCAATCTATCCGCCAGTGTGAGCGTTAGCCCCGACGGTCAAGAGCTAACCATTCTATTTGATAAGTTTACAGCCCTGGGAAATGTCCCAGCAGAAAGACGGAAAAGCTGTAATTTGAGTATTCCGATCAAATTACCTCAAGGCTATCAAATTTCCCTCTACGATGCTGATTATCGAGGCTATGTTTCGCCTGGAACCACTGCGAACTTACGAGCAGAATACTTTTTCGCCGGTAACCGTGGCCCAATTTTTTCTCGGACTTTTAGGGGCGAAACTAACTATAACGTTCGAGATAGCTTAGCGACTGTAGCTAATGTTTGGTCAAGCTGCGGCAACAGTGTAAATATGCGGGTGAATGCGGCGATGACCGCCAGTGGTTCCGGGATGGCCACTGTTGACTCCTTCGACCTCGCTCACCGTGGTTTGGTTTATCACATCAAATATCGTTCCTGTCGGTAATCGAAGAAATCAGGGGCTATATGCCCCTGGTTCTTTATGGGGGGACAGGGCTCTTCCGTGCTTACTATGCTATGGCAGAGGGGCAGAGGGGCAGAGGGGCAGAGGGGCAGAGAGGCAGAGGGGCAGAGGGGCAGAGGGGCAGAGGGGCAGAGAGGCAGAGGGGCAGAGGGGCAGAGGGGCAGAGGAGAAAATCAATAAAAATATTTTTATATTAACAAAAGCATAATAACTCCCAAAGAGCCAACTTATTTCGCTTATTTTGCACTTATTATCCCAGCTAATTGGTAAACTCTTTCCCATAACCAACGAAATGATGACTTATTACCCATTAAGCATCTACCGATAACTAATGGCACTAATCGAAGAAGTTAAAAAAATCTGCTCGCGCCTTGCTGTTCACGGATGGCGAGACTTGCTTTTGCAACACGGACTCGACATCACAGCTAGCGACCTCAAAACTGAACTCACCAAGGTACTCCCGCACATCAAGCGAGAGATCAAGGGTTTTGAAGATTTCGCTTTGGAAGGCAAAAGGGCGATCGAACCGCGCAATCCCGCGCGCAGCTTGCTCTTTCACGCCTTAGCTTCACCTAACGTCGTCTCTGGGGTCGATGGTCAAGAGTTAAGAGCTTTTCCGACTTTAGCTGAAATCGATACCGTCGAGAACTACGTTTATGGCATTCAGCCTCCCTCTTTGCTAGAGTTGAGGGCGCGTGCCAATCGTGCTAACCTGGCGATCGCAGTTTTTGCCTCCGAGTATCGTCCAGCACCAGAAACAGTCCTGCAAAAGCACGCCGAAATGTGCTACTCCCGGACTGGAGTTGCCAGAGTCGGAACAGTCGAGCCTCTTTATAACGGTCGCAGTCGAGGATTCTTACCTTTTGTGGAAAGAAATCCTCACGCCTTCCGAGTTTTGCCAGCTCGTTACTCTGCCTATTTGGCAATACAAATCAAAGGCAACAAAGACCGATTTGGCCCGATGCGCTATAACGTCAGGCAAGAGCTAAATCGTTTAGATCCTTATACTTATCCCAATCCCGGCGATGATAAGCAGCGCGATTTTTGGGTTCCCTTGCACAAACTTTTCAATGGAAAAGAATGCCTACGCGGTCTTAACTTGCAGGTAATTTTAAAAGCTCATCACATCAATGAAAAGCTGCGACGCATCCATCTAGAAATTGGGCCGCAAGGTACGGGATGGCAAGAACCAGACATCAGCAATCCGCCATTTATCTTCACAGAAGGCATAGCCGAATGGTCAAATAATCCTGATTATGGCACCGGAATTTTATTGCCAGTTGTACATCCGCATTTAGTTGAAGCAGCCCAATATAAAGGTAAACCACTCACATTTAAAGTTCCTAAAGATTACAACCAGACTCTATCTTCCAGCCTTTATATACCAGCTAGCGATCGAGATGCGCGTCACGCCCCCGAATACGTCCACGCACGCTTTCAAATCTTGCCTAACGGTCAACAAGTTGACCTAAACGAACAAGAAAATGTAGCAGAAATTGTTGCCAAAGGTGACTACAATGCGCTGCATTTTATCGATTTTACTGGTGATGGCTGGATTGAAGCTATATGTCCAGAATTAGCGGTAGTTTTACCGCGTCGCGTGCCTGCTTATTCCCTAGTAACAGCACCCGATTTCTTTCCGAATGCCGATCAGCGAGAATTGATGGATTGGTGGCAGCAGTCAGTACCGCGATCGCTCAAAAAAAGTACTTGGAGAATTACACCAAATACCTTGTCCGATGAGCGTCTCCCTCCCAATCTTGAAATTAAAAATGCTCCTTTTCGCAAAGAAGATACCACTGTAACGTCGGTAGTCTCTTTCTTATTAGACAAACCCGTTTACCAAATGCCTCTGGAAGTTCCCGAAACTAACAGAAATTCCTACCTTCCCGATGCAGCAGCGGGAGTTTTTGCTCCTGGCTGGGATGTGAGTTTTGATATTAATGGCGATGGAACAAAACACCTGGCAGCTTATGGTTTGGGTAGTCCATTTCCTGAAGATTCCAAACTTTGTGCAGCTCTTAGCACGTTTTGGCCTGCTGTTGCCCCCGATTCGGCACGCACTTTCGAGCCTAATGAAAATTGGCCGACAATTAGCCCTTTGACGGATGAAGAAATCGGTCAAGTGGGAAATCTTCCTTGGGACGGTGTTACTGGCCCAAGGATAGTTAATAGAGCAAATCAGGATTTTGTGGAGTATGCGGCTTTCGATAACGTTGATTATGTAAAAAACGCCCTGCAAAATCAATTTTCTTTGGCACTGACTGGTAAAGTTGACATTCGCAAATACAAGTTTCGAGTTTTGGCAATGGCGCGAGTTTACCGAGCGTTGGGTGTTAAGGAGGAAGATTTTTATAAAGCAGGTGTTCCCGCTACCCAAGCATTCGGGCAAATCACTACCGAAAAAGCCAAATGGAGTGTCTTATCATTCCGTAAAGTCTCTGCTGATGACGCTGAACTAAAAGAAGCGCAATCTAGCACTAATAAGATGCTGCATGGAGATGTTTATCGGTTTCAAGTGTATCGTCCCGGTAACAAAAACTATGTAGCTCAAAGAGTCTTTGTGGAAATTAAGGAAATGGTGATTCTTTTTGTAGATCCAATCCAAATTTTGTCTAAAAAAGGCAATGGTAAATGGGAACTTAAAAACATCTGATCGGATGAGGCAGAGCCTCAATTTCTCGTTCCCAGGCTCTGCCTGGGAACGAGAGTTGGGAGGCTCTGCCTCGCCACCACTAAATGCAATAATTATTGGTAGTGGCCCATCGGGTTTGGCGGCGGCTATTTTGTTAGCTCAGATGGGTTTGCGCGTCATTATTGTCGATCGCAAACCGTTTCCGCGCGATCGGCCCGGAGAAACCCTCCACCCAGGAATAGAACCGCTTCTCAAGCAGTTAGGTGTGGCCGATCGAGTGCTTTCTGCTGACTTCCTGCGACATGAAGGAAATTGGGTTAAATGGCAGGGAGAACCTCAATTTGTGCCTTTTGGTGGGGATGAAGCGGGTCAATGGCGAGGTTTTCAGGCATGGCGAGCGGATTTCGATGCTATTTTGCTCGATCGCGCGATCGCATTAGGCGTCGAAGTCCGCCAACCATGTCGCGCTTTGCAACCAATTATAAGCGCAAATCGGATTGCCGGAATTGAAACTTCTGATGGTTATTTGCGATCGTCTTTTGTGATCGATGCTGCTGGCGGCGGACACTGGCTAGCCAGACATTTAAAGTTGCCAATTAACACTTATTCTCCCCGTTTAATCGCCTATTTTGGTTATGTTGAAGGAGATTGTTCCATCCGAGATGATGCGCCAGCAATAGTTGCAGACAAAGATGGGTGGACTTGGACTGCACGGGTGCGTCCCCACCTTTACCAATGGACGCGACTACCTTTTGGCAACCAACCAATAGAAAAAAACTGGATACCCGAAGAATTCGATGGACTTAAACCCAAAGGTAAGACGAGTGCGGCGGATGTAACGTGGCGTGTCGTGCCTGCTTGTGCAGGTTCCGGTTATTTTATAGTTGGGGATGCTGCTGCAACACTCGATCCGGCTTCTTCTCATGGTGTGCTGAAAGCCATTATGTCCGGGATGATGGCGGCACACTTAATTATACAGATCGTGAAGTGTGCGATCGAGCTAGAGGCAATTCAAGCTTATCGTGAATGGGTTGATAATTGGTTTGGGCACGACATAGCTAGATTAAGGGAACTCTACGCTATTCTTCCCAACCCGCCTCACTGGCTTTAAAAAATCAGAGAATGGCAATATAATCAATTTCCATAATACGACTATAGCCCTTATAAGGTAGATGAGGTATGACTGACAGCTTATATAACCACTAAATTAAGAGGGCTAAAGCCCAACTACGTACCTCACTTACTTGAGAACCGCTATAACAGCGATCGCATAAGATAAAAAATAATTGACAGAGTATCTAACCCGATCGGCTGTAGAGACGTTTCATGAAACAGCAAACGGGTGTCAAAATCTAGGGTAAGAGCGATATATTTTCACACCCGAATGCTAATGCCTCCGGCACGATGGAGCGAACGCCCCTACAAGCTAAAAACCCACCACCAAGTATTATGGTACGTTGTTGCGATGCCGCGCTAAAAGAGCGCGGCATCGCAACAACGTACCTATTATCCATAAACCAAAAAGGTCTCAAGCCCCCGACTGAAAGTCATGGGGATAATCCTCTCATCCAAAATCGAATCACCCTTGTTAAGAGCTACATTCTGGGGCTAGGGCCAGCTATTACATCTTCGCGATCGCGGTTTACCACCCGTTCAGGCTCTTTGCGGAACAGATTGGCTAAACCGATCAGACCAATCAATCCCAGCCAGCCCCAATTATTATTGTCATCTTTAGTTTCTTGGAAAGGCGTCGTATCTACGGTAGGGCCTGAGCGATCGACGTTAGGGTTACGGTTAGGGTTAGTTTGTGCAGAAGCAGGTAGAGTGGAGGGAAGAATAGTTAAACTCAGAGCGAGGACGCTAGCTCCAGCAATCTTGGATAAATTAGAACTTTTCATGTTTTTCCTCTTTGAAGTCCCGACAGGTGCTTGATATTTCCAAATTTATCGATTTCCCAAAGAAAGCGAATCAATCTGGAGTGGGAAACCTCCCGTTCGAGCGTCTATAGCTCAAGAGATAGAAGCAGTATTTGCTAATACATTCTTCCCCTAGCCCTCTCTTCCCCTAGCCCCTAGCCCCTAGCCCCTAGCCCCTACCTTGTAGCCTGTTCGGTAACTTCTTGTATCTGTCTAGCGAAATAGGCTTCCCGATATTTCAACTGCTTGGCAAGTTCCAAACCTTTTTGAAAGGCTGACAGTGCTTGAGGATAGTTTTTATTCTCCAAATAAATTTGACCAACTTCGTCGTAAGTATTCATCATGCCGTAGAAGTTGTGGGCTAAATAATCAGCTTGTAGAAGGACTTGATAGGTTTCCAAAGCAGGATTTATTTGCTTCTGAGAGCGTTGGACTGCGACTAACTTCCGCAAGGCATCGGCTGCGCTAGAATATTGTTGGATTGACCAGGCAAAGGCATAAGTTTCTTGATAGCTTTGTACTGCTTGTTCTAACTGACCGATCGCTTCATAAGCTGACCCGATTTCCAGCTGGATAGTGGGAATCTGAACGAAATCTTTTTCGTTGCGGTAAAACTCGATTAACTGCTGCTTTGCCTTGATAGCTTTCTCAATTTGGTTATCTTTGCCGTAGAGGTAAGCTAGCTGTTTGAGATAAGTAACTTGCTTGACGGAATCGCCCTTTTCTTGCGCCAAACGTGCTAATTCCTGATAAGCGCTGACAGCTTTAGAGTAATCAAACCAACTCACACTCAGTTCGGCAATCTTGAGCAGCAAAGCTTCTTCTTGGGCAGCATCTTGTTGCGATCGCGTTACTGCTAAAATTTGTTCGTAAACCTTTACAGCCCAATCAGGCGATTTTACTTGCTCAAAGGCAGTCGCGAGCGATCGCAACAAATTTAAATCTACTGGCAGCTTCAATTGCGCCTGCTGTATCGTTTGCAGCCGTTTTGTGATATACTGCACATCTTCACTCAGATTTCGATCCCAAGCGACGCCACCAACCCGACTCAGCGCTTGCACCTCTGGCAATAACCCCTGGTATCGCCGCAATCGCAGTTCTCGATACCAAGTTTCAAAAGCGCCCTTTTCGTCACCAGCTTGCAACTTAGCAGCAGCTTCAGCATTCAATCCATCCAAAGCAGGGGCTAATTGTGCGAGTTCTTCCTCAGTCAGCGGTCTTTTATCTCTGCGGGTACGAGGGATTAGCGGATCGAGTGTCCTGAGTTCCAGGGGGTTGGGAGGAAATTGATTTGGGTTAGGCTTTTTAGTGTTATTATCAGCGGCTGTTGCTGGCAAACTGAGAACAAGCCAAAGCACCGAACAAAACAAGAGGGGGAGAGAGGCGAGAGAAGAAATTTTTATTTTTGGTTGTGTGCGATCGCGCATAGTAGTCTCATATCTGTATGACCCTTTGACTTACCTGTCGCAGTTTTGGTGTCTCTTACGGCGAATTAGTTAAATTTTAGAGGAGAAAGTTAGTGCGTAAAAGCGTACAAACGCTGATTTTGGCTTTAGCGGTAACGTTATTAAGTTTGCTTGCAGCGTGTAGTTTGCCGCAAGTCAGCGCCCAGCAGCGGACTTTTCTCGACTTATCCCTGGAATTCTTGGGCGAGTACAAGTTACCTAAGCAAAAATTTAAAGATACCTCTGTAGGGGGATTATCGGCGCTTGCTTATGACAGAAAGAGCGATCGCTTCTATGCCCTCTCCGATGACCAAAGCGTATATGCCCCAGCTCGTTTCTACACCCTCAAGCTATCCCTGGGCAACAGTGGTATCCAGAAGGTAGAAGTAGAAAACGTCACCTTTCTCAAAGGAGAAGACGGAAAAACCTATCCCAAAAACGCGATCGATCCAGAAGGAATCGCCCTTTCTCCCCAGCGAACTCTATTTATTTCCAGCGAAGGCGTCGCCAGAAACAACATCCCCCCTTCCATACAAGAATTTGATTTGCAAACAGGTCGTTTGCGGCAAAAATTCTCAATTCCACAACGCTATATCCCCGATGCTACAGGAGATCGGCAACAACGGGGCGTTCAAGATAACTTGGGATTTGAAGCTTTGACACTCAATCCTACCGGATCTACACCAGCTAGCGGCGAACCAATTCGTTTATTTACAGCCACAGAATCAGCGCTTGTACAAGACCGCGATCCGGTACAATTGGACGAGCGAGGCAATCCCAAACCACAAATCATCAAATCTCGTCTGCTGCATTATCTGATTAGCGATCGCTCACCCATTATACTTTCCGAACATCTTTATCAGCTATCCCTAGCACCACCGGGCGCTCAATATCATGGTTTGGTGGAATTATTAGCAATAGACCAAGGCGGACACTTTCTCAGTGTAGAGCGGTCTTTCGGTCTTTTTGGGATCAACATTCGCATTTTTCAACTGGCGACTGGTGCTGCAACCGATACTTCCCGCATTGCTAGTCTAAAAGGGGAACTCAGGGCTGTTGAACCAGTTAAGAAAAGATTGCTTTTGGATTTGAAGGAACTTGGGATTAGTTTGGATAATCTAGAGGGTATGGCAAAGGGCCCTCGTTTACCCGATGGTAGTCAAAGTTTGGTTTTGGTTAGCGATGATAATTTTAGCGATCGACAAGTAACTCAGTTTCTGCTATTTCGTCTCAAAAACAGACCCTGACGGAAGAAACCGGGTTTCTTGGAGAAACCCGGTTTGTGTAGGCTTTGATGTGTGATCCAGAAAGCTGAGAGTGTCGAGTTCTGCTTTCCCAGAGTGTTATTTACATTACTATTGATAATTCATCAGCGACTTGAATCCGACCCTTGACCAAAGCGCGAATTAGACGATCGAGACAGCCGCGTTCTTCATCTGTGGTGGACTCATCTAGGATAGCCGCCATCATACCGTAGCGATCGGCTTTGGTGAGGCGGTGCGTGTCGGTAACGGTAGCGATTAGTTCGTTGATTGCGCCGGGGAGGAGGACTGGGAACATGAGGTTGGTTTGAACTCGACACTTATATAATCTCCTGGTTTCCTCTGAGCGCGGGTGATTGTGCTGATGTTGCCTCGGTGATAATACTGACAGGAATTTGTGAGTCAAACCTGAAGTAATCTGTGACGCGAATCACAGTTATAGCTAGGGGCTAGGGACTAGTGCAAGTGGTCAGTGGTCAGTGGTCAGTGGTCAGTGGTCAGTGGTCAGTGGTCAGTGGTCAGTGGTCAGTTGTCAGTTGTCAGTTGTCAGTTGTCAGTGGTAAAAATCAAGATTTCCAGAGCAATCATTGGCAATTTTTAGTGGTGAGTTATTTCCGCCATCCTGCACTAGGGGCTTTCTTGCTAGGGTTTCAGGAATTAAGAACGTCCTAACTGACTTTCATCGGTTGCTATATGCACTAGATCCCATTTTGTTAAAATGACTTGGCAGCGCCCCTCAAAAAGCAAAATTCGATCGACAATGACACATTCCACGGATATTGCCACTTTAGCTGGCTTGATGGCAGCAGACTTCAGCAACCAAGCCCAAGCCTTTGAAAATCCGCCATTTTATGCCCACATTCGCGTTTGTATGCGCCCCTTGCCCCTAGAAATCCTATCGGGGCTAAGTTTCTTTGTAGAACAAGCCTACGACTATACACTCAATCAACCTTACCGAGTGCGAGTTCTCAAATTGGTGGATACTGGTTCCCACATCGAAATCGAAAATTACATCGTCAAGGACGAAGAAAAGCTCTACGGTGCTTCTCGCGACCTCAACCGCCTGCAAACCCTCAAAGCAGAACAATTAGAGAAATTACCGGGCTGCAACATGATTGTAGAGCGGACTGGCAGCTGCTTCAAAGGCAGGGTGGAACCCGGTAAAGCTTGCATGGTATTTCGCAATGGTAAAAACACCTACCTGGATAGCGAATTCGAGATTGATGAAGAAAAGTTTATCAGCCTCGATCGCGGACGCGACCCAGAAACCGACGAACATATCTGGGGTTCTGTCGCTGGCCCCTTCTATTTTGTCCGCTGGGCTACCTTTGCCGACGAAGTGAAAGTTTAGGGGCTAGAGGCTAGGGGCTAGGGACTAGGGGAAGAGGGGAAGATTTCAGATAACCAAATTGAAATAAAATCTAAAATCTAAAATCTAAAATCTAAAATTCCCCTCTGCTCCTCTGCCCCTCTGCCCCTCTGCCCCCAGATTTTCTTAGTTGAGAGTGTACCCAAACCTGGTAGATTTAGCGAGTGTCAGTCAAAAAGATTTTAGAAAGATGAGAGTCCTGGTTATTGGTGGCGATGGCTATTGTGGTTGGGCAACGGCACTCTACCTTTCCAACCGAGGTTATGAGGTCGCCATTTTGGATAGCCTGGTGCGGCGACACTGGGATTTAGAGCTTTGCGTTGAGACCCTAACGCCTCTAGCACCCATCCAGCACCGCCTCCAGCGCTGGCGCGATCTTACAGGCAAATCCATTGACCTGTTTATTGGCGATATCACCAACTACGATTTCTTGAGCAAAACCCTGCACAAGTTTGAGCCAGAGGCAATAGTGCATTTTGGCGAACAGCGATCGGCCCCTTTCTCGATGATCGATCGCGAACACGCCGTACTTACTCAGGTTAACAACGTTGTCGGTACGCTCAATCTGCTGTATGCAATGCGGGAAGATTTCCCCGATTGTCACTTGGTGAAGTTGGGAACGATGGGCGAGTACGGTACGCCAAACATCGACATTGAAGAAGGTTACATCACGATCGAGCATAACGGTCGCAAAGATACCCTTCCGTATCCTAAGCAACCAGGCAGTTTTTACCACTTAAGTAAAGTTCACGACAGTCACAATATTCACTTTGCCTGTCGGATGTGGGGTTTGCGTGCCACAGACTTGAATCAGGGTGTCGTTTACGGCGTACTGACAGAAGAAACTGGCATGGACGAACTGCTGATTAACCGCCTCGACTACGATGGTGTTTTTGGAACGGCGCTGAATCGGTTCTGCATTCAAGCTGCGATCGGACATCCGATTACAGTGTATGGTAAAGGCGGACAAACTCGCGGTTTCTTGGATATTCGCGATACCGTGCGATGTATGGAAATTGCACTAGCCAATCCAGCAGCAGCCGGTGAATTCCGCGTTTTCAACCAATTCACCGAAATGTTTAGCGTTGGCGACTTAGCCATGATGGTGAAAAAAGCAAGTAATTCCCTGGGACTGGATGTGGAAATCAATCATCTGGATAACCCCAGAATTGAAAAAGAAGAACATTACTTCAACGCTAAAAACACCAGTTTGTTAAGTCTCGGATTGCAGCCTCATTATCTCTCAGAAGCACTGATCGATTCCCTATTAAACTTTGCGGTCAAGTATCAACACCGCGTTGATAAAAACCAAATTATGCCCAAAGTTTCTTGGCACAGATAATAGGCGTTGGTGCTATAGCCCTTCTCAGGTAGATGAGGTATGACTGACAGCTTATATAACCACTAAATTAAGAGGGCTAAAGCCCAACTACGTACCTCACTTACTTGAGAACCGCTATACTTGCGGTCAGCTAATTTCAGATTTAAGATGGAAAATCTTAAATCAAACATAAAGTTTTGAAATCTTAAATCTGAAGTTTTAAATTCTAGGAGTCTATTTTTGTGAGGCTGGTAACAGAACCGTATTTAGCACAAGTGAGCCGATCGCCAAAGACAGGTCATCATATTCTAGCCCAGTTTGACGATAATTCCATTGTTGTCTATCAAGCTTATCGACAGGCGATCGGCCACTTTGCAGCCTCACACGGCTATTTCGGTGGTGAATTTAACCTCAACCGCATGAGTTGGATCAAACCTAACTTTCTCTGGATGATGTATCGTTCCGAATGGGGAACAAAACCAGGACAAGAAGTAATTCTGGCGGTGAAGCTAAAACGATCGGCATTTGATGAAATTTTGGCAAATATCGTTCATTCCAGCTACATCCCAGATTTGTATAGTAGCGAAGCAGAATGGAAAAAAGCTGTTAAACACTCATCAGTTCGACTGCAATGGGACCCCGATCGTCATCCTAGCGGCGCAAAACTCGAACGACGCGCTATCCAGCTAGGTTTGCGGGGTGAGGTTTTATCCCGTTATGCAACAAAATGGATTATCGACATCGAAGATATCTCAGAATTTGTGCAACAACAGCATCAATACAAAAGCGGTGACTGGACAAATTTGCTGATACCCCGCGAGTTATTGTATCCAGTTACAAATTCGGACATTGCCAAAAAGCTAGGATTATCAGATCCTTAATAACCAGTTTGTTATTCTCTTTCGGAATTGGTATGAAAGTGTTCTTAAAAAGAACATTTTGACTTCTCCTGTCAAGAGTTCTCTATTTCTGCCATATAACTTGGCATACTAGGTACGAAAAACCCATTTTTTATGCGAATTGCCCTATTCACCGAAACGTTTTTGCCCAAGATTGATGGCATCGTAACGCGCCTGTGCCATACGATCGATCATTTACAGCGTAACGGCGACAAAGTATTAATTTTTTCGCCTGATTACGGTGTGCCGGAATATAAAGGAGCCAAAATTTACGGAGTTCCCGGCTTCCCACTACCAATGTATCCAGAATTAAAAATGGCAGTACCGCGTCCGGCGATCGGTAACGCCCTAGAAGAATGGAAGCCAGATATCATTCACGTCGTTAACCCAGCTATTTTGGGATTAGCCGGTTTGTTCTACGGAAAAATGCTGAAAATTCCCTTAGTGGCGTCTTACCATACCCATCTACCACAGTATTTGCAACACTATGGATTGGGAATGCTGGAAGGTTTGTTGTGGGAATTACTTAAATCAGCGCATAATCAGGCAGACTTGAATCTCTGTACCTCAATGGCGATGGTGCAGGAACTGAGAAGCCACGGCATTGAAAGGGTAGATTTGTGGCAGCGGGGAGTCGATACAGAATTGTTTCATCCCGACTTAGCAAGCAGAGAAATGCGATCGCACCTCAGCCAAGGTAACCCAGATAGCCCCTTGCTGCTGTATGTAGGTCGCCTGGGTGCCGAAAAAGAAATCGATCGCATCAAACCCGTCCTAGAAGCCATCCCAGACGCCCGCCTAGCTTTAGTAGGAGATGGCCCCAATCGAGAAGCCTTAGAGAAACTCTTTGCCGGAACAGCCACCCATTTTGTTGGCTATCTGCGAGGCCGAGAACTCACCTCAGCTTATGCTTCTGCCGACGCCTTTATCTTCCCCTCCCGCACCGAAACGCTAGGATTAGTGCTGCTAGAAGCAATGGCAGCCGGGTGTCCTGTCGTAGCAGCGCGTTCCGGTGGCATTCCCGACATCGTGACAGATGGAATCAACGGCTACCTATTTGACCCCACCGACGAACAAGGTGCGATCGCTGCTACTCAACGCCTGCTAGCCCATCCAGAAGAACGAGAAAAAGTACGTCAAAACGCTCGTCAAGAAGCAGAACGCTGGGGCTGGGCAGCCGCCACCCGCCAACTCCAACGCTATTATCAAAAAGGGGCTAGGGGCTAGAAAAGTCAAAAGTCAAAAGTCAAAAGTCAAAAGTCAAAAGTCAAAAAAGGGGCATTGGGCATTGGGCATTGGGCCTTGGGCTAGAGGCAAGATGGAAGAGGCAAGATGGAAGAGGCAAGAGGGAAAATTTAAAATACCTTGTTCCTAAGAAGCTAAGCAGATACATTCGTAGTAGGTTGCCTTACCCAAATAGGTAATAGGTAGTAGGTAGTAGGGAGTAGAGAGTAGAGACGAAGCATTTTTGGAGATAACTTTTGCCTAAGCATCGAAATTTATTGGCAAAAATGCTTCGCCCGTACAGTAGGGAGAGGAAGTCGCCACTTCTTCTCCCCCACTCCCCCACTAAATCTAAAATCTAAAATCTAAAATTCTTATGACACTCTCGAACACTGGTAGCGTCCTGGCGACGTTGACTCAGCTGACTCAAGTGCATCGCACCGACGCGCTGATGCAGCGAGTCAAGACTCTTTCCGTTCCGGAATTTGTCTGCCTACTCGACTTTATCACCGCAGAATTCCAGCAATTTCTGAGGGCGATCGATCTAATCAATAACGAAGCCCTAGAAACCATGCTGGAGAGGACACTAGAGGCGATTACGCTCAAAATCGGCCAAATTCTCCAGGCAGATCGGACCACGATCTTTTTGGTAGATGCCGATAAAGGCCAACTATGGTCGAAAATATCCCAAAGAGAAGGTGAAAAGCCTATTGAAATACGGCTACCGATAAATGTCGGAGTTGCCGGTCACGTAGCCACCACTGGCGAATGTCTCAATATCCCCGATGCCTACAATCACCCTCTATTTAATCCAGAATTAGATAAACAGACTAACTATTACACCCGCAACATCCTGTGTATGCCGGTTTTGAGCAGCAAGGAGCAGATAGTAGCGGTAGTCCAGCTAACTAACAAAGCTAGCAACCCCTTCAATAGCGAAGACGAAGAGATATTTCGCGATTTTGCGGCCAGCATCGGCATCATCCTGGAAAGCTGTCAGTCCTTCTATGTCGCCGCCCGCAACCAACGTGGCGCAGCGGCCTTACTAAAAGCTACCCAAACTCTTGGCCAGAGTCTTGACCTGGAGACTACTTTGCGCTCTGTAATGGATCAAGCTCGCAATCTTATGCAGGCCGATCGCAGTACCCTATTCTTACTCAGCAAAGAAACTAGCGAGCTGTGGACGAAAGTTGCCGCCGCAGATGGCAACACTGTGCTGGAAATCCGCATTCCCGCTAACAGGGGGATCGCAGGCTACGTCGCCTCTACGGGGGGGCCGCTGAATATCCCCGACGCCTACAAAGACCCCCGCTTCGACCCCACCACAGACAAGCGTACCGGCTACGTAACCCGGAATATACTCTGTCTGCCCGTTTTTAACTCCAGTAGCCACTTGATCGGCGTTACGCAGTTAATTAACAAAAACCAAGGCAGCTTCACCAGCTCGGATGAAGAATTTATGCGGGCGTTTAATATTCAAGCTGGGATCGCTCTGGAAAATGCCAAATTATTTGAAAATGTCCTTCTTGAAAAGCAATATCAAAAAGATATCTTGCAAAGCCTTTCAGATGCGGTGATTTCCACCGATATGGAAGGTAGAATCGTGACTATCAACGATGCAGCGCTGGAGTTGCTGGGTTGCCCCCCGCAACAAACTAGCGGTAAAACCCATAAGCAGATTTGGGAACAAAAGCTGATAAGTCGCATTGTCTGGGAGGTCGTGCCGATCGACAATCTGCAAATGCGGCTACAGGATAGTCTGAAAAATGCAGCGAAGCATTATGTGCCAGAACAAAGCTTGACGGTAGGTTTGTGGATCGATCCTCCCCAGAATAAGGAAGCCCTAGAAAACAACCACCACCCAAATGCTGAAGACGATACAATTTCCTATGTTCTGGCAATTCGCGATCGCACCAATCCCGATATCTTCATTCCCTGGAACGAACCCACTACAACTGACGGTTCCGTACCAACTCCCGCTTACATACCCAAGGAAAAAGTCCAAGAGATAGAACGCAGCATCAATCTGACAGTCAACCCCCTGACTAATCCAGAAGGAGGCGTCCGAGGCGGTTTAGTGGTGTTGGAAGACATTTCTCAAGAAAAACGCATGAAAACCACTCTGTACCGCTACATGACACCCGGCGTAGCAGAACGAGTGATGGCACAGGCGGAAGATTCCTTGATGGTAGGCGAACGCAAGGAAGTGACGATTTTATTTTCCGATATTCGGGGCTACACTACTCTGACGGAAAATTTGGGCGCGGCTAAAGTGGTATCGCTGCTGAATCAGTACTTTGAAACGATGGTAGAGGCAGTCTTTAACCACGAAGGCACGTTGGATAAGTTTATTGGGGATGCTCTAATGGCTGTTTTTGGTGCGCCTCTACCTTTAAAGGATCATGCCTGGTTAGCTATTCAAACGGCGCTGGATATGCGTCGGCGTCTTGCTATATTTAACCATCGGCGCATTATTTCCGCTCAGCCGCAAATCCACATTGGGATTGGTATTAGTTCCGGAGATGTGGTTTCGGGCAATATTGGTTCTCAAAAACGAATGGATTATACGGTGATTGGGGATGGAGTTAACCTAAGTTCTCGGTTGGAGGGTGTCACTAAGGAGTATGGTTGCGATATTATTTTGAGCGAGTTTACTTATAATCTTTGCGGCGATCGCATCTGGGTGCGCGAACTCGACAAAATTAGGGTCAAGGGAAAACACGAAGCCGTCACTATCTATGAGTTGATTGGCAATCGCACCCAATCTCTTAAGGATTCAGACCATGAATTTTTAGCACATTACAGCGCCGGAAGAGAAGCTTACTTAGCTAGGGACTTCTTTCGCGCGATCGCCAATTTTGAACACGCTCAGAAAATCCGTTCCTTTGACCAAGCGATCGCCGTCCACCTAGAACGAGCCCAAAAATATCTCTTAGACCCACCCCCTGAGTCTTGGGATGGCGTTTACAGCATGACAACCAAGTAGTTATTGGTCAGTAGTCATTAGTCATTAGTTATTGGTCAGTAGTCAATAATCATTAGTTATTGGTCAGTAGTCATTAGCCCCTCTTATCTCGATCGACTGTAGGGACAATTCATGAATTGTCCCTACAATGTTTAGGCAAAAAATTAAAAGTGGGATAATAAACCCGGATTCCGTATGACTATTGACTAATGACTAATGACCAATGACTATTGACTATTGACTACTGATATCTGACTAAAATGCAAAAACTATACGAAGGCAAAGCCAAAATTATTTACAGCACAGATGAGGCCCAGATACTGCTCGCCCACTTCAAAGACGATGCTACAGCATTTAACGCCCAGAAGCGCGGCACTATCGTTGGCAAAGGCGAAATCAACTGTAAAATTTCCAGTCATTTATTCCAACTTCTAGAAGCTAAAGGCATTGCCACTCACTTCATCGATAGCCCCGCTCCAAATCAAATGCGCGTCCGTCGCGTACAGATTTTACCTTTAGAAGTAGTGATCAGAAACATTGCGGCTGGTAGTCTTTGCAAACAGACCGGGTTGCCAGAAGGCACCATTCTCAAACAGCCGTTGGTCGAATTTTACTATAAGAATGACGGCCTGGGTGACCCTCTCCTGACACGCGATCGCCTCTTCTTGCTAGAACTAGCCACCCCGGAACAAGTCTCTAGACTCCAGGAACTCGCCTTACAGATTGACGAAATCCTCAGCGTATTTTTTAACCAGTGCGGCATTACTCTGGTAGACTTCAAGCTGGAGTTTGGTCTTGACCAGGAGCAAAAACTGCTCCTAGCCGACGAAATCAGTCCCGACACTTGTCGTCTGTGGGATCGGTCCGAAGCCGATCCCGATCGCCGAGTTATGGATAAAGACCGCTTCCGCCGCGACTTGGGAAATGTAGAAAGCGCCTATCAGCAAGTCTTGGAGAGAGTTCTAGAAAGGGTCGAGGACGAATAAATGGGCAGAGGGGCAGAGGGGCAGAGGGGCAGAGGGGCAGAGGGGTAGAGGGGTAGAGGGGTAGAGGGGTAGAGGTGCAGAGGGGAAAAGAAGAAGATTTCAGATTTCACATTGAAATTAAATCTAAAATCTAAAATCTAAAATCTACAATTCCCAATATGGTGTGTGGAAGTGCTAAACAACGTGAACAAAATGCGTTTATCTCCAGTTTTGGTAGTAGCTATTACTTGGGCTACCCTCGGTTTACAGCATTCGGCGAACGGACAAACCTCGGATTCCCAAGCAGGTATAGCCAACAATCTATCGTTTGGGCAAGGATTTACTCACATAAATACTTTGCCATTACCAGATCGGCAGGATCTAGGGCTCACCGCTCATTCGGGCCATATAGAAACTGCTCTAGCGGACAACCTCTTATTTGAGGTAGAAACTTTACCTCACAGTAAAGCGATCGAGTCGTTCCAAGAACTGCCAAATCTACCGGGTAAAGGCCATAGCAGCCACATAGAGACTGCTATGACAGTTCAGGATGCCTCTAGCTCCAGCAAAATCCCTACTCAACCGCAATTTCTCGCCCAAACAACCAACCAAGAGCGTCCAACGGATACCCAGACAATACCAAGGGTAGAACCCACAGCGCAAACGCAGCCCGCAGACGATACACAACGGCGAGAAATTCCCGAACCAGAAACACCCAGAAACGTCGAAACGACACCTCCAACACCGCCATCTCAAGGAGTCCCACCCCAAGGAACTCCAGCGCCCGAACAAGAAACACCGAATCAACTTGAGTTGAATCTCACTCCTGGGGGACGATCGCCTCAAAACCCCCAGATCGATATTCCCGAACGAGCGCCCTCTACTCCTATAAACATCCAGCCAAGCGAAGCCCCAGCAGTAGATCCGCGTGTGTTGGTGGCGGAAGTGTTAGTAAACGGGGTAGAAGGAAAACTGCAATCGATCGTTTATGATGCCATTCGCACCCGCCCCGGACGCACTACAACACGCGCTGGATTGCAAGAAGACATTAATGCTATCTTTGCCACCGGCTATTTCTCTAAGGTCAGAGCCGAACCTAGCGATACTCCTTTGGGCGTCAGGGTGACTTTTGTGGTAGAAGCTAACCCGACCCTGCGTTCTGTGCAGGTGGAAGGCAATCGAGTGTTGCCCCAAACTGTCGTTCAGGACACATTTCGCTCACAGTACAACGATATCCTCAACTTCCGCGACCTACAGGAGGGCATTAAGCGCTTAGAACAGTGGTACAAAGACAAGGGCTATGTCTTAGCCCAGGTGGTTGATACGAGGGTCAATCCAGACGGAACGGTCACCCTGTCGGTCGCTGAGGGGGTGGTGGAGAATATTCAAGTCCGCTTCTTGAATAAGGAAGGAGAGGCCACAAACGAGCAAGGTCAGCCGATCCGAGGTCGTACCCGATCGTATATTGTGACTAGGGAACTGGCGCTCAAACCCGGTCAGGTATTTAACCGCAATGCGGTACAAAGCGATTTACAGCGGGTCTTTCGTCTGGGTTTGTTTGAAGATGTCCAAGTTTCTTTGAATCCAGGACAAGACCCGCGTCAGGTGAATGTGATCGTCAATGTGAAGGAAAGGAATGCGGGTTCGATCGCAGCTGGTGCTGGGATTAGTTCTGCTTCCGGTTTATTTGGTACGGTTAGCTATCAACAGCAAAACCTGGGCGGAAACAACCAGAAAATAGGGGCGGAGGTGCAGTTGGGTCAGCGGGAGCTGCTGTTTGACTTGCGCTTCACTGACCCCTGGATTGGTGGTGACCCCTACCGCACTTCCTATACTGTGAATTTCTTCCGACGCCGCTCTATTTCTTTGATTTTTGATGGTGGCGATCCAGAAATTAGACTGCCGAATGAAGATCGGCCCCGGATTCTCCGCATCGGTGGTGGTGTCACTTTTAACCGTCCCCTGTCAAAAAATCCCCTAGCTGAATCGGAATGGGTATCGTCTTTGGGACTCCAATATCAGCGGGTTTCGATTCGCGATCGCGATGGCGATATCAGTCCGGTAGATGAATTGGGCAACGATCTCAGTTTTAGCGGTGAGGGGAAAGACGACCTGCTATTAGTCCAACTTGGCTTAGTGCGCGATCGACGCAACAATCCCCTGCGGACTACTAGCGGTTCCTTACTGCGGTTTGGTCTGGAACAGTCGGTGCCGATCGGTCTGGGGAATGTTTTCCTGACTCGTCTGCGCGGCAGCTACAGTTATTACATTCCAGTCAAATTCACTAGCTTCACTCCCGGCGCACAGTCTCTCGCTTTTAACGTTCAAGGAGGAACGGTGCTGGGTGATTTGCCTCCCTATGAGGCTTTTTCCCTGGGTGGCAGTAATTCTGTGCGTGGGTATGAAGAAGGGGATTTGGGTAGCGGTCGCACTTATTTGCAAGCTACTGCTGAGTATCGCTTCCCCGTTTTCTCTGTGATCGGTGGCGCTCTTTTCGTTGATTTTGGCACGGATATTGGCAGTGGTGGAAGCGTCCCCGGCGACCCGGCTGGAGCGCGGGGTAAACCCGGTACAGGCTTCGGCTACGGTCTAGGCGTCCGAATTCAATCTCCGCTAGGGCCGATCAGAATAGATTATGGCCTCAATGACAACGGCGACTCTCGCATTCACTTCGGCATTGGCGAACGTTTCTAAAATCTTTCAGAACTAAGCCCAGCTGTCACACTTAAATCAACTTGTAGGGTGCGTCAGACTTTCGTTATACATCGATAGAATCTGCCGTTCCCGCCACAAGATTATGTAGGGGCGAAGCATTGCGGAATTAACTTTTCGGTTTTGAGTTAAGCTTAATCCCGCAATGCTTCGCCCTCCCACTATACATAGTCTTCCACCGGGAAGGGAGTAACAAAATAGACCGAATGTCAATGAGTGAACACGATCAAATTGGCTTTCCTCAAAAAACGGCCTGATTTTTCAACAATTTGTACTCAAGCGATCGCGTCCCTGTTGTTTGGCAAAATACAAAGCTTTGTCTGCCAATGCTACGAGTATATCTGGTTCAACTTCCAACGTGGGTATGAGTGAGGAAATGCCCAAACTGACTGTGACGACCTCGTTCACATCGGATTTTACATGATAAATCGCCAGATCGTAAATTCCTTGCTGAATATTTTCTGCTACCTTAATCCCTCCTTCTAAATCAGTATTCGGGAGGAGTACCACAAATTCTTCTCCACCGTAACGCGCTGCTAAATCGGCAGGACGATTGACTACTTTTTGTAATGTTTGCGCTAGTCTAACTAAGCAATCATCGCCAGCCAAATGACCATAGTAGTCGTTGTAGGATTTGAAAATATTTTGATTGATATTTGATTATTATTTAGAACTTGAGTTTGAATTTTAATTTGTGGTGTATCCCCGATACATTGGGTGGAAACGGAATCGATCGCATTATTCAGAAGATTCATAAATACCTGATTGAGTTGACCGGGATAACACTCGATCGGGGGCAATTTACCATAATCTTTAATTGCGATAATTTCTGGATGTTCTGCTGTGGCTTTCAGGCGACTTTGGAGAATCATCAGCGTATTGTCGATACCTTGATGAATATCCACTCGTTTGAATTCAGCCTCATCGTGACGGGAGAAATTCCGTAGTGACATAACTATTTGCTGAATGCGATCGGTCCCTATCCGCATCGAATTCAGAAGTTTGAGCAGGTCTTCTTGCAGAAAATCTAGGTTAATAGCTTCGATTTCTGCTTTAATTTCGGCTGGGGGATTGGGAAAGTATTGTTGATAGAGTTCTACCAAATGCAGTAAATCTTGGAAATATTCACTAGCTGGACTCAGATTACCGTGAATAAAATTAACCGGATTGTTAATTTCATGGGCTACACCTGCAACCAAATTCCCAATTGAAGACATTTTCTCACTCTGGATAAGTTGGGCTTGGGTACGTTTTAGTTTGCCTAAAGTAAGTTTTAAACTTTCAGTTTGTCGTTGTAATTTAAATTCAGCTTTTTTGCGGGCGGTGATATCACGGATGGTAATAGAAAAACCATCACCTAACTTTACTGCCACAAAGTGAAACCAGGAAGACTCTCCTGATTCATAGTGAAAATCTTGTTGTAAAGTTTCACCCGTCTCGACAATATTAACGAAGCGATCGAACAGTTCTGGCTGAATCTGGCTGAGGATTTGTTTTAATGCTAACTTCCCCATCATCTCTTCACGGTTACTTCCGAAAGCTCTAGCAATGACAGGGTTGACAACTAAACAACGAAAATCCTCGATATCTCCTGTTTCGGGGTTGCGGACAGCCTGCATTGCAGCAATACCATCTAGTGAACTATTCAAAACACTAGCAAGTAAAGCCCTCGATTGATAAAGTACTTCTTCTGTTTCTCTGCGAGTAGTAATTTCTTTTTCTAGAAGGTGTTGCTGGCGTTGAATAGTTAACTGATTTTCTAGCCGCGCTACGACTTCTTCAATTTGAAATGGTTTGGTAATATAATCTATACCCCCTGATTCAAAGGCGGTTACTTTGTCGAATACATCATCTAAAGCACTAATGAAAATGACGGGAATGCTACGTAAATCTTCGTCTGCTTTGAGAATTCTACAGACTTGATAACCATCCATTTCTGGCATTTTGATATCTAAAAGAATCACATCTGGTCGCTTTACCTTGACGGTTTTGATTGCCATTCGCCCACTGGTGACGCTGCGAACAGTGTAGCCAAGTTTGAGGAGCGCCTCGCTTAGTAATTGTAAATTTTCGAGAATATCGTCTACAATCAGAATATTACCTTTATTTTCGCTTTCGGAATTAAGATTCATTGGTTATTAGGGGTTCGGCTAGGTCAACAAGCTGTTCAAATTTAAATTGACGCACCAGTCTAACAAAAGGTTTTTGACTAAGATTGGGGCGCAGTAATTGGGGTTTAGCGATCTCCTTTAAACTCCCAAATTATTATTCAGCCCATAACCACCACCGATAAATCCTCCCTTTGTACTGCCAAAGTTAACGTATGCAAAATTGAATGCTTTCACCTGATGATAGAAGTATTTTCCCAGAGTTTTAAAATCATTCAAGTTTAAGATTCCCGACTTAAAGGCATCTACATTGGTTCGGTTGATTTCTTGAGCTTTCCCTAAATAACTATTTAGATGTTGATCAATGCGGTTACCCGTCTCCGTCATCAATTTATCTGCCAGTTTCTCAACCGCCTGTTGGCCACTACGATAGGAAAGATAACCCACTAATCCCACTGCACTGACAATTTGCAAGACAAAGGGGACAATTAACAATAATCTCAGGGGGATTGGTGGAGTTTTTTGGGGTTTATGGGCGCGATCGCTAATCATTGCTTATCAGGGGTTCAAGTAAGTCAACAATCTGCTCAAATTGAAATTTACGCGCAAGTTGTTTCAGCGATTGTATCAAACGAGTTTCTGTCTGTGGAATTTCTCTTACAAGTTGTAAGACGAGGTTAGCATTAGCTTCAAGTGCCGCTTCGTATAATTGAGTAATCCGGCTCTTCCGTACTTAGTGTGCCAAATTATTAGTTTTCTGGTGTCCTACACTTAGCTAGCTGGGATTTCAAGGCGATCGCCTCTCTACCGCAAGTTGCTATAAGGCAAGCTAAGCGTGTAAATAATCTCAAAGCCTTACCTAGCAAAGCCTTGAGGATAAATTTAAGTTAACTTAGCACACTAAGTACGGAAGAGCCATACACTTTCGGCTGTATTCTCTAATTCTGGTGAACTTGTTTCCTCTAAGATGTATTTTACACCAAGATGTTTAGCCAGTATGTCGAAAATACTGTGTTCAGCAAAGGGCTTGCGAACAAAGTCATCACATCCTGCCGAAAGCACGATCGCATTTTCTTCTTCCAAAACGCTAGCTGTGAGGGCAAAATTAATGACAGTTCAGCACACATTAGCAGCTGCTTTTGAAATGTCTGGAGTAGGACTCCACAGTGGTATCGTCACTAAAGTACGAGTACTTCCGGCATCTTCAGGTGAAGGTCGTTACTTTGTCCGTGTCGATCTGCCAGAAGGCCCGATCGTACCGGCACGCTTGGAATTTGTCAGTCAGACTCTTCTCTCGACTCAGCTAGGTAAAGACTCAATATCTGTCCGCACGGTGGAACACTTACTGGCAGCTTTAGCTGGAATGGGTGTGGATGATGCTCGTATTGAGATAGATGGCCCAGAAGTGCCTCTGCTGGATGGATCGGCTAAGGTCTGGGTAGAAGCGATCGCTCAAGTCGGACACTCCCACTCCAGGTCTCCCCCACTCCCCCCCTCTCCCCCTGCCCTCCAAGAACCCATCTGGCTTTATGAAGGGGATGCCTTCGTGGCGGCTATACCGGCGATCGAGATTCGTTTTACCTACGGAATTGATTTCGACTTGCCAGCGATCGGCAATCAGTGGTATAGCTGGTCACCAAGCAGGGAAAGTTTTGCTGATGCGATCGCTCCCGCCCGCACTTTTGGCTTAGCACACCAGATCGACGAGCTGCGTGCCAAAGGCTTAATCAAAGGCGGCAGCTTAGACAACGCCCTCGTTTGCGATGCGGATGGCTGGATTAATCCACCTTTGAGATTTGCAAATGAACCAGTGCGTCATAAAATTTTAGATTTAGTAGGCGATCTGAGTTTGCTGGGAACTTTTCCTGTTGCTCACTTCTTGGCCTACAAAGCCAGCCACAACCTGCATATCCAACTGGCCCGATTGTTACAACAGCAGGAACTGAGTACAAGTAAAAAGTAAAAAGGCAACCGTTAAATAATCCCTATTTTGACTTTTGACTTTTGAATGAGTGACTTTTCCCTAGCCCCTAGTCCCTAGTCCCTAGCCCCTTCTTCTATGTCCACACTGATTGATGTAAACCCATCTGACTCCGTAACTTCCCCAGAAAGTAAAGTTCCTGGCAATGTTTCTGCGACCTCTACCAAAACGGTTTTTACAATTGAAGAAATTCAGAAACTCCTGCCCCACCGCTATCCTTTTTTACTGGTAGACCGGATTATTGAATACGTACCGGGGCAAAGGGCAGTCGGCATTAAAAATGTCAGTATCAACGAACCCTATTTCCAAGGCCACTTTCCCGGACGCCCCATCATGCCTGGAGTGCTGATCGTGGAAGCTATGGCTCAAGTCGGTGGTATAGTTTTGACTCAGCTACCCGACGTTGAAAGCGGTCTGTTTTTGTTTGCTGGCATTGATGGAGTCCGTTTCCGGCGTCCTGTTGTACCGGGCGATCGACTGGTGATGACCGTGGAACTACTGTGTGTCAAGCGGCGTCGCTTCGGTAAAATGCAGGCTCGTGCGGAAGTAGACGGTCAACTGGCTAGCGAAGGCGAACTGATGTTTTCTCTTGTTGATTAACGCGGGTAATAGATGATGGAGAATTTTAGATTTTAGATTTTAATTTAATCTGCAATTTTAAATCTAAAATTTTCCCTTTCCCCATTACCAATTACCCATTACGAGTTAGCAGCTGACAATTGACAAATGCTTACGCTTATTCATCCGACTGCTGTAATTCATCCCAATGCCGAACTGCACCCCACTGTTCGGGTCGGTGCCTATGCGGTAATTGGGGATAAAGTGAAAGTTGGCGCAGAAACTGTCATAGGCGCTCATGCGGTGCTGGAAGGGCTAACGGAAATTGGCGATCGCAATCAAATTTTCCCTGGCGCTGCGATCGGTTTGGAACCCCAAGATCTTAAGTATGATGGCTCTCCTACCTGGGTAAAAATCGGCGATGACAACAAGATTCGCGAGTATGTAACGATCAATCGCGCTACTGATGCGGGTGAGGCAACGCAAATTGGCAATAACAATTTGTTGATGGCTTATGTCCACGTCGCTCATAATTGTGCGATCGAAGATTCTGTCGTCATTGCCAATACTGTGTCTTTAGCCGGTCACGTCCACATTGAATCTAAAGCTGTGATTGGTGGCGTCTTGGGTATTCATCAATTTGTTCGGATTGGCCGCATGGCTATGGTAGGCGGGATGAGTCGTATCGATCGCGATGTGCCACCGTATATGCTAGTTGAGGGAAATCCATCGCGGGTGCGAAGTCTCAATCTCGTCGGCCTCAGACGCGCTGGTATTGCCGCTGATGAACTGGCATACCTCAAAAAAGCCTTCCGCATTCTCTATCGCTCTAAATTTACCCTCCATCAGGCTCTAGAACAGCTAGACTTACTACCCGATCACCCAGATTTACAGCATTTGCGCCGCTTCCTACAATTGTCCCAACTCCCAGGCCGTCGTGGCCCGATTTCTGGCAGGCGTCATTCTTTGCGTGAGGAATAGCCTTTGCGTAAGTCTTGGATTTTTCATCAAAATTCGGATGATTTCCTGACTTGGGTATTTCTTTTTCGTGCGTTTCTTGGTATAGTTTACATAATAATGGGATAGTTGTAAAAATTTAATTTTTACAACTATCCCATTATATTAATGATATCTCCAAACAGCCCTAAATTATATTAAAATTTGATACACTCTTTAAAGCCGCGCAACATAGAAAAATTTTGAACTCGAAGCGAAAAACTCTATTCATCAGTACTGGCGAAGTGTCTGGCGATTTGCAGGGAGGGTTGCTAATTGAGGCCCTCAAGCGCCGATCGCAAATATTAGGGTTGGAATTAGAAATAGTGGCGCTGGGGGGTTCGCGGATGGCTGCGGCGGGGGCTACATTGTTGGGGAATACCAGCGCGATCGGTTCGGTGGGGATTTTGGAATCTCTACCTTATGTTTGGCCTACCCTTCAGATTCAGCGTCGCGCCAAACAATACCTCCAACAAAACCCGCCCGATTTAGTGGTGCTGATCGATTACATGGGGCCGAATCTGGGCATCGGCAGTTATGTTCGCCAGCACTTTCCCTTGGTGCCGATCGCATATTACATCGCGCCTCAAGAATGGGTTTGGTCGCCGAGTCAGCACAACACAGATCGAATTGTGAAAATGACAGACCTTCTGTTGGCAATTTTCCCGGAAGAAGCGCGTTATTTCCAAAAAAAAGGGGTAAAAGTTAGCTGGGTCGGTCATCCGTTGATAGATAGGATGATTTCTAGTCCCAAGCGGTCCCAAGCGCGTGCTGAATTGGGAATTTCTGGGGATGAAGTAGCGATCGCTCTTTTACCCGCCTCTCGACATCAGGAAATCAAATATGTTTTGCCAGTAATGTTCCAAGCAGCACAGCAAATCCAAGCAAAAATTCCTCATGTGAGGTTCTGGATTCCCTTATCTCTTGAAGTGTATCGGGACTCAATAGAAAAAGCTATCCAAAATTACGATTTGCGTGCTACCTTGGTTACCGATCGGACGCAGGAAGTCCTTGCAGCGGCTGACCTAGCTATTACTAAATCTGGTACGGTTAACCTAGAAATTGCTCTTTTAGAAATTCCACAAGTTGTTATATATCGCGTTAATCATATCACCGCTTGGATTGCCACCAATTTACTAAAGTTTTCGATTCCTTTCATGTCGGGGCCTAATTTAGTGCTGATGAAGTCAATTGTGCCGGAATTGCTGCAAGAGGAAGCTAATCCAGAAAATATTGTTCGAGAGGCAATGAATTTGCTAAATCCAGATCGGAGAAGCCAAACTTTAGCGGACTATCGAGAGATGCGACAAGCTTTAGGAGAAGTGGGAGCGTGCGATCGCGCGGCTAAAGAAATTCTTCAACTGCTTTACAGATGAATAGTATTGTAATCTCTATGTCAGAATTGAGGAAACTTTTATTTACCCGACATCGCAACAAGCCATAGCCTGTCTGATCGTTTGCCAGATGTTGTCCAACTGTTACCGTAACATCGAGCTATTCCGTTTTGACGATCAAACAGGAATAGTGTTTATTTTCGCTGGCGAGGAACTTCAAATTATTGTACCCCCTAATGGACTGTGGAGATTTTTATATGCAACCGAATTTTGAAGCCATGACTAATAAAGAACTGATAGCCTATGCGCTTGCAAATCGGCATGAGGTTGAGCCTCTGCGTGTTCTCTATAATCGTCGTACTCCCGACTCCGAAGCAACATGGTATGGGCCAATGGTTACCAAAGACGGTGTGTCAATAGAAGAAAATATCCGCATAGCCCAAGAGGCGATTAAGCAAAAAATTGAGAAAGAAAACCAAAGAAAAAAAGACTCTCAGAGTTAAGAGTAAAGGAAGTGGGGAACGATCGCAGTAATTGGAGAAAGCGATCGCCTCGCCCCGAAGTCATTTTTGCTACTTGTGCGACGTGAGTATGGGGCTCGGCCCCAAAGATACCTTTACAACGGTCAAGGATATGAGGTTCTCAAACCAGCTAGTCCGGGGATCGCTCAGTCTACGGCGATCCCCGCCACTTCAGTTAGAGACCTGGATTAGTGGTAAGTCAATGATTAGCATCACTGCAAAGAAACTTTAGGGTCACATTGATTTCTGCGTCGGATCGCCAAACTAGAAGAATAGCGTCACCGATATGAAAGCTTTCGATCGCACGACGCTTTCCAGAAATGGAAGATATTGGATGATGTAAAGTTCCCACCCACAAAAAGATGTACGCTAAAGCCCACTGGCACCCCGTTTCAATCGAAGCCCTTACTGGTCAGATCATGGTTTCTGGCAAGATGACTGTCCACGATCGGTATCAGATCAGATCTGCCTTATTAACGGATTCACTCAGCGAAGGAGAGCAAATCTTGATTAACCGGCTGCTTTATGGTATCAGACATGGATTGCTGACAGTTCTCGATTAAATCCCATCGTGAAAAGCACTGCCTTTGCAGCGTCCTAAAAAGGCTCATGGGAAAAGCGATCCGTTTGACCGCTACGCCACGCTAGATTGGCGTTCTAGATGCAACCTGAAAGCAATGCAGGCAAGGCATGAGTGTGCTGAAAAGATCGTCGATATCCAAGATTGACCAAACATAAATATGCAAACTAAAATAACTAGATTTAGTTCACCCCAAACGTATTAACTCACCTTGTGACCAAAATCACTTTGATGCACAAGTGACGTCACATCTGCTCTAGCTCTAGAATCACTGCCCCAAAAGCTTACAGTCACTATCTGATAAATCCTCCTGTCACTTAATAGTTTTCAGGAATAATTCATAGTGATAATATGGAGTTCTAGGGGTCAAAATGTCAAATAAGTCGCTTCTCCCACAAATTACTGTTAACTCAACTCAGGTTTTGACCCAATTGAGTAGCGGACAGTTGCTGACGATCGATCCTCGTCGCCGGGGTGGATTGATCGTCTGCAAACGCCACCACGCAGAATTTGCGGGGCCAGGGTCAGCAGTCGGCGGTGTGTGCGACATAGACTCTAGTAAAGTCATTCCCGTTGGCGATCTCGCTTTGGCTCATCCAGAGTCTTATCAAGAACGGCAGAAAGCTTATGCCATGAGGCAAAAGTGGTTCCGCTTCACTTTAGCGCGGGAGATCGTTATAAAGCTAGGCTAGAGCCAGCCAACCCCACACAAACACCGCAGTTGCCAAAAAGCTTAAAGACATCATTAAACCGGCTGGCATGAATTTGCGGGTACGGATCAGACGGGTAATAAAAACTACTACCAAAACCGCTCCTATAACAGTTGCTATTGCCAATCCCGTTTCCGGTTTTGTCGTGGCAAAAAACCATGCCGCTAGAAGCGCGGCACCGCTAACAAGGCCAGTAATTAGCGACATATTGCTTTTTGCTTTGATGTAGCCGAATACACCACCCAAAGCAACGGCTAAAGCATAAACTAGAATAGACCAGACTGCGATTCGATCCATATGGTTGATTTAATTAACCTTAATTAGGAGGTTAGGTGTTATGACTTTACACGATTTGGGAATGCTGTTGCTACTACTGAGCCCCGGTCTTTTACTTTCGCTTCTAATCATGGTTTCTTTTGCAGCAGGCGGTTGAGCGGTTCTGGCTGTTTGGAAAAAGTCTCGATCGCACACGCCGGTATAGCGATCGAATTCCGGGCTGCTGTAAGGGACTTCCACTCACCTTGACAAGCCCCAACTTGCTGACTCTCTCAGTTGGGGATTCTTGTGTCAAGGAATAAGAGATTTTTTGACCAGATATGGAACACAGATGAACACAGATGCGTAAAGCATTATCGAACGAATGGGTAACTGGACTCAAAACCTGAAAGGATTGCTAAATTTGTTTTTGCAATCCAGCTGTCCTTTATGTCAGCGTCCGACGCCTAAAGAATTTTGTCCAGATTGTCAGCGACAACTAGAACGCTGTCAGATGCCCAAACCTGACAAGTTCTTTAGCACAGAACGGCCTGTTTTTGCTTGGGGCGTGTATGGCGGTGCGCTCAAACGGGCGCTAAAGGTACTCAAATACGAAAATCAACCCCAAGTCGCTCAACCTTTGGGGTACTGGCTTGCTGAAGCTTGGCTGAAATCTTCTCTTGCTGCTGGTACAAAGCTGACAGTGGTGCCGATTCCACTTCATGCCAACAAGCAGCAGGAAAGAGGTTACAATCAGGCAGAGTTGCTGGCAGAAAGTTTTTGTCAGCTAACTGGGTTGCCTTTACAACGGCATGGCTTAGAACGGGTGCGCGATACGAAACCGCAGTTTGGCTTGTCTGCGGTAGAGCGAAAACAAAATTTGGCTGGGGCGTTTGTATTGGGAAAAGATTTCGATCGCACTCGTCCTGCTACACCGATTCTGTTGTTAGATGACATTTATACGAGTGGGGAGACTGTACAGTCTGCTACTGATACGTTGCGCCAACATAGAATTCGAGTGTATGGCATAGCTGCGATCGCCACCCCACAGCAAGCTATTTCGCTCGATCGCACTAAACCTGTAAACTAAGCCAACAACTACCTACAGTCATCTGTATAATTGACAAATTCGCTTTTTTTGCCAACATATCGCGCTCCATCATGATTCACGCTTTTGTTGCTCGGTTTAGCCAAGTCCTGCTCGTTCCTGCAACTCTGCTAGCAGTTGGTATGAGTGCCATAACAGTTCGGGCTCAAAGCCAGTTGTATAACCCTATCACCTTACCTGCTAATAATGAAATTACGGACAACCTGTCGGACAAAGATATTCCCACCGGACAGGGCGGGTTTGCCCGCGACTATGTTGTGACTTTGACTGCTGGAGATAATTTAGCGATCGATGTGACGTCTGAAGGCTTTGACACCATTGTCACGTTGCTGGCAAAAAATGGCACGACGGTAGTAGAAAATGATGATGGGCCAGACGGCAGCACCAACTCGCTTCTGTTCACACGCATTAAAGATGCCGGTACTTACATTATTAGAGTGCGGGCTTTTGGTGAAACTGCTGGTGGTGAATTTAAGCTCAAGGTAACGCGCTTGCGACCGATTTAGGAACTAGGGGCTAGGGAAGATGGAAGATGGAAGATGGGGAGGAGTAATTTTATCCTTAATTGTTAATCCTTCTAAAGTCCGGTGAGGAGACAGAGTAATAAGGCTTCAGTCCACTCTACGACGGCTCCATAAGTATCGCCGGTATGACCGCCTAATTTGTGATTAAACCAGGCACCTGTGAGAACGGCGATCGCACTTCCGCCAAAAGCCATACCAGCCGCTATCAACCAGTTGCGATCGTCCAAAATGAGTAAAAACCCGCTCAATCCTAGCAGGGCGAGGAATCCCGGCACCAAATCGTAGGCTGAATGGTTCGATTCCTTGTGAATTGCCCCTTTACCTGTGGGCTTGAGGTAGGGATAGCAAATAATTGCCACCAATTGCCCCCAGCGTCCCCAGCCAGCCGCTGCCATCAAAGCTAACCAGCGGTGAGATTCGATGTCTGCCAGCGCAGATGTTTTGAGTAGTAGGAGCGCGATCGCCGCCATCGCCCCAAAAGCACCCGTAACGCTGTCAGACATTACCTCAAGGCGACGTTGCGGATCTGGCACCGCCAGTCCATCAGCAGTATCCATTGCACCATCAAGATGCAGTCCGCCCGTCAGGGCAATTCCAGCCACCACTACCAAGGCAGACTTAGTGAATGCGGGCATACCCAGCAGATGCAGCCCAGCATCCAGCAGCCCCAAAATTCCCCCAATCATCAGTCCGACGAGTGGTGCGAGGCGGGCTATGCCCGGAAAAGCCAGCGTCCAAGAGGTTGGGACGGGCAGACAAGTATAAAAAGCGATCGCAGCAGCAAGCGTACTTGTCTGCTGATGCCAAAACCGAAGAACCCCTTTAACCCAACGTCTATTACTCATACTTAATTACCTATACTGCTCTCGGTCACTTGCTGCCACATTTTCGCGTCCGGGTTGTTCATGGTTCATGGTTCATAGTTAATTGCCATGAACTCTCATAAGTGAAAAATGTCAATCTCAGGCCGCGCAAAGTATATTTTGCCAGCATATCAAAGGCCAAAACAAAGATAAGAATTGTAATTTGCATTTTCCCCCGCTCACCCACTTCCCCACTCACCCGCTCCCAGCCGCAGCTACTTTTACCAGTTGAGTCCGCGCATTCAGTATTTTCCGCAGTGAATTACGTAAATTTAATGATGGGTTGCTTAAAAAATCTAGGATAAGATCGTCTCGTCCACGCTGCCTGTCTAGCAGGCATTCGCAAAATCTTTGTTGAGATTGCCAGCAAATTTCATTTTTTCTCACAATTTTCACACTTGAGCTGCCCCTAACCTTATATACCCGCTGGCAAGTATTTATTTAATTTATAGGTCGCACGCTTTCTCTCTCAAAGATTAAGTTGGTATGTAGGGCTTGACCCTGCTGTTGCATTTAACCATTTACTGTCAATATGAAGGCTCATCGAAACCAGAGGCATTTTACTTATGAGTCAAGATCAATTTCCTAGCCAGCTGCCTGCCCCCTGCATTATAGATACCGGGGTTATCATTCACAAGTTAGATATGCGGAGAATTTTAACGGATTTGCACCATGTCCGTTATCTCCACATCCAGGACGGTAATTTACACAGTCAGGGAGAAGGGTATGTGCTGGACGTTTTTGCCGATCCCCGTCGGGCAAGTATAGTTGCCAATCATGCGCTTTATCTAAACGTCTATAGTTTTGATTACCTAGAGCTACAACAGTCGCCAGAGCGCGAATGTTATTTCGATCTGGTGCAAGAGAATCGCCGATTGCGACTGATTCCGCTCTCGAATCCGCTGCAAGAAAGAGGAACTGAGAATTTAAACGATGCTGACCTGGAAGCAGTCGTCGATCAAGTCCTTTCAGCTAAGTGGGATCTTAATATTGACGATGATAGCGATTACTCGTTTTAAGTGTTTGGATTGAATTAACTTTGAATTCCAGTTTTAAATTTCAATGTCAGGCTCGCTGCTCCCATACCCAGGCGCGAGCTGGAGTATTTTTGACGCCTCACGGGCAGGTAGAAACGCCTCGTTTTATGCCGGTGGGAACATTGGCTAATGTCAAAACTGTGACGGCGGCTCAATTGCAGGCTACAGGGGCGCAGATGGTGTTAGCGAATACTTATCATCTGCATCTCCAACCGGGAGAAGGTATTGTGGCAGGTGCTGGTGGTCTGCATCGGTTTATGGGGTGGGATGGGCCGATGCTGACGGATTCGGGTGGCTTCCAGGTATTCAGTTTAAGCAAAATACGTAAAATAACGGAAGAGGGGGTAACTTTCCGTTCTCCTCGTGATGGAAGACTTATTGAATTGACGCCGGAGCGATCGATCCAAATTCAAAATACGCTGGGTGCTGATGTCATTATGGCGTTCGACGAGTGTCCGCCTTATCCCTGCGAACGGGAAGTTATGGAGGCGTCTGTAGCCCGCACTTACCGCTGGTTGGAACGGTGTATAGGGGCTCATCAGCGTGCCGATCAGGCGCTGTTTGGGATTGTTCAGGGAGGTGTTTATCTGGATTTGCGACAGCAAGCTGCTGCATCTTTGGCCCAGTTGGATTTACCTGGTTATGCGATCGGTGGCGTGAGTGTGGGGGAACCTCCTGAATTGATTGAAAAGATCGTCAAAGCTACGACACCCCTGCTACCGCTAGAAAAGCCTCGTTATTTGATGGGGATCGGTACTTATCGAGAAATGGCGCAAGCTATAGCTGCTGGTGTGGATCTGTTTGACTGCGTGATTCCGACGCGGTTTGGGCGTCACGGTGCTGCTTTGGTACAGGGGGAACGCTGGAACCTGAGAAATGCTCAGTTTCGGGAAGATTTTACGCCTTTGGATGCTAGTTGTGGTTGTTATACCTGTCAGAACTTCAGCCGCGCTTATTTGTGTCATTTGGTGCGAGCAAAGGAGATTTTAGGTTACACTCTGCTGTCGATTCACAATCTCACGGAACTGGTGAGCTTTACCCAGCGGATACGAGAGGCGATTTTGCGCGATCGCTTTACGACCGAATTTGCCCGCTGGCTTGCTCCCGCACCGGCATCAGCGTGAGCTGCTCATGTTAAGATCTATGGCGATTATGAAATTTGTGTTGGAGAGGAAGGTTAATACATGGAAGCAGCGCTCTTGTTAGCAAAATTGCCCGAAGCTTTTTCAGTCTTCGATCCTCTGGTAGATGTACTACCTGTGATTCCCGTGTTTTTCTTGCTGCTGGCTTTCGTTTGGCAAGCGGCTGTTGGTTTCAGATAAGCCGATATATAGTATCATCGAAAACAAAAGGGTGGCTATTCCAGAAATGGGGTAGCCGCTTTTTTTGGTCCGATCGCCACCCAGAAACCCGGTTTCTTTTTGGATTTTGGATAAACATCTATACACAGTTAAGACGATCGCTTCTTTACATCAGAGAGAAACACGATTAAAAACGCGATAGTATAATTAAAAAGAGATAGTGCAAATCAGGAGCAAGCCGAAATGCAGTAAGCTGAAGAAGCTAAACAATGAGTCGATATATTTTAGGTAATCATCACGATGACGGAGGAGCAAATTGAGGAGGTTAGGCGAATTGCTAGAAAATATCCAAATTTTCAATGCCTGCAATGCTCTCAAGATATCCAAAGATACTTGCAAATAGAAGTAATTAATGGTAAGTTAATAAAAATCAGCACTAATACAGACAGATTACCTTTTTCAATTATAACTAATCCGGCGGGAAGCGATCGACAAGTTGCTCTCAACGGTTTTCATCAAGGCGTAGTTGTTCAGATTGAAACTGAATTAGGAAGAGTTGAAACGGTTTTTGATAACCTATATCCTGACGGAATTCCTAAACAGGAGTGGCTCAATAGTTTTGGCGGGCCTTTGGTAGAAGATTTTAATGGCAAATTTACGGTGACGGAAACACAGTTTTAATTTGGCTATAATTTATATAGTTGATAAATTGAATAGGGAGAGGTTCGCGATGGATTATCTAGGTGATGTGCTAGAAAAAATCAAAAAGAAACCTGCCGCCTATTTGGGTAGACCCTCAATCGTTTGTCTTCAGGCTTTTTTATCGGGATATAATGTAGCGCAGTACCAACTTGGCGTACCTTTAACGGCAGAAAACCCGCTGGATGGATTTCAAGAATGGATTCAGCAAAAATTTGGGATAGAATCTTCTCAATGTTGGGCTAACATAATTTTGTTCTTTTCGCAGGATGAGAGGGATGCGCTAGATAGGTTTTTTAAATTATTTGAAGAATTTCAACAGCGCCATAAAAGTTCGGCAAGTGATGATGAATATATGCAAGTAAAATAATAAAACAGCGCAATCAAATTAATTTATTTGCTAATAATATGGAATTGAAATGATGAGTGCGATCGCTATTTTCTGTGCGCGATCGAATATATAAGGTAATAGAGCGATCGCACTTGGATTAAAGAATAGGAAAGGGAGTGCGATCGAACTTTTCAGCAACTTCACATTCTACACATTTTAACTGGAGCAAAAATCTAGTTAAAATTATTGTCTTGAATATCTAATTTTTCAATTGATACTTCTGAAGGTAGCGGTACAGTTATTTTTAATAAAGCATCTATAGTGATTTGATTATTTTCAAAAGTTATATTAGTTATATTAACTACACTATTTTCAGGTAAACAATTAACGAATGGCAACTTAGTAGAAGGTCGAGTTTGAGCTTTATATCCTGCATCATCAAGCCATTCAGTAATATTTCTCCAGTTTTCTATCTTTTCATTACACTTATCCAGCAAACTCTTAACATATCTATACACGGTGGCACAGAGATCGGTTTCAACTCCCTTAGTATTTTTACCTAGTCTTTCCGCTATTTCAGTGGGACTATGACCACAAAGCAACCCTCGCAGGTGTAGCTTTTCAACGGGGGTGAGGCGCTTTCCCTTGACAGAGGCTAAGTCTGTGTAGAGGGTTTCCAGGTCCCAGTGGGTTGCCGCCTGGGTAAACTGCTCGTCAGTAGATGCCATAGATGGGTGGGGAGAAAATTACTGATGAGATTCTAACATAAATCCTGATGTTAGTCAGGAGATAGCTAGTTATTTTCTAACTTAAGATGAATGTACTGGACAGCAAACACAACCATAACAATAGATATAGTCATATCTAAAAGCCAAGTGTTATATTGTGTACAAAATAAACTAGCCTATTAGGAGTCAGGATTATGTCAGTTTTCGACCAGCGCTATCAAAGCGTAACATATCAATATAACGCTGCTGGGGACATCAATTTAAATGCTGTTCAGAATCGCACAGATCTTATTACTGAATTGGAGAAGCTCAAAGCTGAGGTAACAAAGGCTAAAGATGCTCAGGTTATAGATGCTGAAGTAGTTACAGATGTTGATTATCACATTACGAAGGCTGTCCAACAAGCTAACAAGCCTGAACCTAGTAAGAACACAATATTAGACCACATCAGTAAGGCAAAAACTCTTATAGAAGGAGTAGCTGAAGCTGGCGGTATCGTTACAGCTTTAATGCAGGTTGCCGAACTGATTCAAAAGTTCTTCTAACAATTAAAACATCTTCTTTACAGCTATATTGTGACTAAAGATTATGGCAAGCTACGACCAGAGAGAGCAGAGTGTCGAAACGCAGGTCAACCTAAATTTTCAAATTCCTTACAAGCAAGATACTACTGTCCTGTTGAATCAGGGAATTAAGTTGCTCGAAGCAAAATCTTATCAGCAAGCAATAGACAAGTTTAAAGCAGTTATTGAAGCAGATTGCTCAATGAGTAATGCCTACTATTACTTGGCGCTGGCTCTACTAAAAGGTAGGCGACCAAAGGTATTAATTCGCAGGGAAGTGGAAGAAATAGATCAACTACTCAATGCAGCCACTACTATGGGCGACTCTGATGGTACTGTTCTGTGGTTTCGCGCACTTATACGAGACGACTATTATAACAGTAATGCAATAACGAATTATCCGCCACCCTTTGTCATGGATATTGTCACAACTGCTCTTTCTTGTAACACGAATATCGATAGGTTACGAGCATTACTGGCAAGATTACAAATGCCTGATAGCCAATTGTACGCAGTACTTGTAAACCAACTTGTATAGATGGAGAAATTTCCGATGGGAGCATCTCAGAATGTCTCACTCGCTACCAGTGTTTCAGAAAATGATAAACGAAAGAAAATTCGGAACTATTTTGCCAGACCAAAACTAACATGGCCGATAGTACTAATCGTAATTGGACTACTCACCTTGCTAGCAGGTATAGGCTTAATTCTCTTGATTGTGGGAGGGATATGGTTGTTTATAGAGGTTCAGCCTTTGCTTGATACTCCTGGCGATCAAACCATTGATGCTTGGTTAGTTGATGATATTGAACAAATTAAGAAGCGTTCACTAGGGCGTCTCAATATAGACAAATCTGAACTAATCAGGGATTCAATTGTAATTCGCGGTCCGATCCTGTGGAACAAAAATGGCATTCCAAGTGATGATCTTGCTTGGAAGAAGGGTAAGGATGAGCGCACTCGATTCAGTATCAACGCTTTAACAGTAGTACATTTAACAGAGCATAGGCTTAGCTCCTATCAGTGTGACTACAACTTTATGAGAGGTGTTCCTCTTAATGAACAAGATGATGAGTTTCACTACAGAGATGTAGTAGCTGTTTCAACTCGTGATGACTCAACTAACTATACTTTGCCAAACGGTAATCTGATGAAGCAAGCGCAACTTTTCAAGTTGTCTGTATCAAGTGGAGATAGCATCGAAGTGGTTGTTAACTCGACCGATCTAGTTAACTTTACAGGTGGAAGCATTATGGAAACAGGACTTGATAATGCTATCAAGGCTCTACGGAAGGTGCTGGGTGAAAAGAAAATATAGTGATGGGATTTGCCTATAAATGCTTCAAAAGTTTTAGATAGGAGCGGGTAGAGTATTACGAGTCTACCAGAAATGAAGAGTTTAATTTTTATCACCGTGGAGGTGGAAATGAAAGTAGCAGGAATCATTGTAAATATTTTTCTCCCTGGAATAGGAACCTTAATTGTTGGAAAAATAATACAGGGAATAATTCAGACCGTACTTGTATTCATTGCAATACTGTTAACATTAACAGGTATTGGGGCTATTTTTGGCATTCCAATTTATTTTATTGTATGGATATGGGCGATTATAAGTGCAGCAACTGCAATCGATAGACCGTCACAAAGGCGTTAACCTTCCTTTCCTGTAATTAATTCAGGGTGGCTGAGAGTATGATCGCACTTCATCCACCCTACCCAATCCCACTAACTTTCTCTCTCCTACCTTCCCTAATTTCTCGCATTCGCTGTTGATATTTTAACGCGATCGCCCCCAACTCTCCTAACAAAATAAAAGTGCGATCGCTCATAAATTTTATTTTATGCGATCCGCGATCGCCTCTCCACATCTCACCCCTACCTTCTAAGTTGTCACCGAAGCTGACATTCTTACTTTGACTTTAGCCTCCTTAATCGCTTCCGAATCATACTGACGATAAGGATCGAACTTCATCAAATCACTTAGCGTCACAAAATTTCGCTCTTTAGCAATATCTTCCCTTATCAAATTATCTATCTTTTTTCTCACAACAGTCATAATCAAATCCCCATCATAACTGCCAACCGCCCAGACACTCGACTCTTTACTTCCAGTGCTGACTTTGATAAAATCATTAAAGAAAAAATCAACATCTTCTCTACGTACTGGCATACTCGACTCCTTACTTAAGATTCGATCGGCCCTAACCTATACTCCAATCTTCAAACACCAAACCAGGAACTCGTTCAAAATCTCGCCGATTGCGCGTTACCAGAATAGCATTTCTTGAAATAGCGATCGCAGCAATTCTTAAATCTTGCGTACCAATACGAATTCTTTGTCTGAGCAATTCCGTGTAACAATTGTAAGCATCCTGGTTAAATTCAAGCACATTGACTTGTTTGAAAAACACTACCCCATCTTGTAACCCTTTGTAAGCCCATATCAGTCGATCGGATTGAGAAGATTGCCTAATAATATTTAGCCATCCTCGCATTTGTTCTTCCACAGAAATCACTGCGATCGCAATCTCTCGATAATTAACCCGATTAACTCGCGCTTTTACGACTGGATGCTCATTTTGCCAAAGTGTCAGACAATCTGTATCGAGTATCCACAAACTCACTTGTTTTTCTCCTCCTCATCCATTTTACGGTAATATTCCTCCATTTCCGCATCAACTTCGCGTCGATAAGCTTCCATCTCAGAAACCATATCATTAAAAAGAGGATTATCCTTATACATTCCCGCAAACTTTATCCAAGGATTTTCTGATTTAGGTAAAGCCATTTCTTGCACAACAACTTCAGCATTTTCTAACCGCGCTGTTAAAAGCTGGTTAATACTCTTTAACGCAGTTTCCTTCGTATCTCCAGTCGCTTCACAATCCGCTAAACCCCACACCGTAGCTTTATAACTTCCTTCTTTTTCTCGTTCAACTATTACTGAGTAAGTTAATTGAGCTAAGTTTTCCTCTGATTCATTTAATAAAGTAGTTTTCATCACCTGAAACCTCCACTCGGATTTTAGTAATTATAACCTACATTTCAGTCAGCTTGGTGAAAGCGATCGCACCTCATCCACCCAACCCAATACCGCTAACTTTCTCTCTCCTACCTTCCCTAATTTCTCGCATCTGGTTTTGATATTTTAATGCGATCGCTCATATATTTTGTCTTATCTGCGATCGGCCCTAACCTATACTCCAATCTTCAAACACCAAACCAGGAACTCGTTCAAAATCCCGCCGATTGCGCGTTACCAGAATACCATTTCTTGAAATTGCGATCGCAGCAATTTTTAAATCTTGAGTGCCAATACGGATTCTTTGACTCACCAATTCTGCGTAACAAGTGTATGCCTCCTGGTCAAAATCAAGCAAATTGACAGTTTTGAAGTAATCCATTGTAGCTCGCAGCTTTGCGTAAGTTGATATTAAGGCATCTCTTGAATTAGCCCTTCTGATTCGATTCAGGCGTCCATACAGTTGTTCTTCAAGCGTAATAATTGTTACAGCAACTTCTTGAGGATTAACTGCATTAACACGCATACTTACCAATGGATGTGCCTGCTGAAAGAGCGAGACGCAATCCGTATCAAGTATCCACAGACTCACGCAAGCTTCTCCTCACTATCAAGTTGACGGTAATAAGCTTCCATTTCCGCGTCCCGTTCCCGGCGAAGGGCTTTGATATCTTCCAACATCTCATCAAAGTCGGGATCGTCTTTGAACATTCCAGCAAACTTCATCCAAGGATGTTCGCGTGCTGGTACTTCAATTTCCAGAGAAACTATTTCGGCTTTTTCTAAACGTGCGATTAAAAGCTGACGGACATTTGTCAGCGCTTCTTCACGGGTAGCGCCAGTGGCTTTACAATCTTGCAAACCCCACACTGTCGCACTATAAAACCCGGCTTCCTGTTGAATCAGTACCGAGTAATTCAACTTATTAGTAAGAGATTCTGATTTATCAAGCACAGACTGGGTATTCATAGAATTTGGTTGTGGTAACGATTTCTTTTATTATAACTCCTGACTGCCTTTATAAAGGTTGGTTGACTGGTAAAGCGATCGCACCTCATCCACCCTACCCAATCCCGCTAACATTCTCTCTTCTACCTTCCCTAATTTCTCACATCCGCTGTTGATATTTTAACGCGATCGACGTTGCTAACTCACTTGTTTCTCTAGCTTTCCGTTCAGATTCTTTCGCCAGGTCAATAATTTCAAGCATTGTCTTTTCATCTAATGCTTCTCTCATTTTCATCCCTGCAAACGACTTATAATCCTTCTAACAGCTATTTTACTTTCTATTACTCGTCCCAGCAGATTCCCCAAATCTTCCCCCGCCTCCTGTATTACTTCTGCTGGCACATCTGTTGGCGAGATTATCTCCACACTTGTCTTTTGTAAGTTTCTACAGAAAGCAACACAATGTTTAGATAATCCTCAAGTTTCTGACAGCAAGGGCGAAGCACTTGGCTTTGTTATCTTATTGGTAATCACCAAAATGTCAGCGCAAGTGCTTCGCCCCTACCCAGTCCCCACCTCTAAAACAATTATGTTCAGGCGGGGGTTGGTGGTGCAAACACCTTTTGGAAAGCAGGTCGTTCGGATAGACGCTTCATGTAATCCAAGACATCTGGATAAGCACTCAAATCGAGCTTCAGCATCATCGGAATGTAAGCTAAAGTTGCCCCAACTGCTACATCGGCGACACTGAATTGTTCGCCAAGGAGATAAGGTTGCTGCTGAAAGATTTCATTCAATGCAGTCATGAGGATGGGCATTTCCCGATCGCGGTTTGCTTCCACAAAAACCCCGATCGCTAATGTAGAATTGGCAAACAACACCCATTGGGCGATCGCCGCCTTATATTCTGGCCCGACTGGGATATGGCCATATTTTTCAGCCAGATAAAGCAAAATTGCCCCAGACTCCCAAAGCTTCAAATCCCCATCCACTATGCTGGGAACTTTGCCGATTGGGTTAATCGCCAGGTATTCAGGCTGGCGGTGTTCCCCTTTTTGCATATCCAACATGACAAATTCGTAGGGAATGCCCAGTTCTTCCAGATACAATTGCACAATTGAAGCCCGACTGCGGGCACCGCCATATAGTTTCAGCATCTTTCAACAAAATTGATTTACTAACGAGATTACGGATTGGGGTATTGGTAATTGGGAATTTTAGATTGAATTTAAATCTAAAATCTAAAATTCCCCAGTTCCTTTCAGAGTACTTTGTGAGTGTATTCGTGCTGCTTCACATTATCCTCTGTTCTCACAATGTGCTGAGAATTCAGCACGCGCTTGCGTTCGACAGAGTAGTTAAAGTCCTGGCGAGTCGTACCTTGGGGAATATGAGACTGAGCAACGGGACGACGCTTGTAAGTGCGAACTGTGGCTAGCGCCCGTTCTGCAAAATCATCGCAGAACTGAGCCTCCTGTGGAAATTCGGCAGGCTTCTGGAGCGTATCGCCTCCCAGTACCGCTCCCCAGGTCGTTGCACAAGCGATTTGGTAAGAAGTAGGAATTCCTTTTACCAGGGCTTCCAAGGCGGCTGAGGGGATAGGCTCCACAATTGGAACTTGATGAACTTCTCCGTCTTCTTTAATAAAGCAGGTTGCCAAGCCGAGTACCAGGTAGTCATCTGCCGATACATCAGGGGCATTAGGATGCAGGGAACCAGTTGTCATGGGATTCTTCTATTTAATCCTTCATAAGGATCGACAGTTCTATACCGTTGGATTTTACCGCTCAAAAGGTACAGTCGAACTTTCCGGATCTGTGGTGCAAAGTGGCGATATAGATTTATGGGGGTTTTGATGGCGTCTTGAGCCGGTTCGGGAATGCCTGACTTCGAGACTGTAGCTTGTACTTGGTAGACAAATTTAAAATTGACCACCAGTATCATCCCTCCTTGAACAGATTAGCTACAATGTCCGTTTCTCTTACTTAAGACACATGAGCAAGTGACACAACAGATAGATCGACTTTGGGCAAGAAATTCGTAAAGTGATGGTGTTGAGCCAAAAGTAGCGTTAAGGATCGCCAGGTCGCATGAAAGCTCGCTGTTTCCTAAAGAATCAAGAAAATTGTTCTAAACATCGATGTCGATCGAATGTTGCACCAGCATCGGCGGTGTCTCGCTCTAGCCCCCGCGATTCTCAAAAGCGTCAAGGGAGCGAGCTGAAAATGATTTACAGCCAAGGAGCTACGCAAATAGAGCCAGACTGCACCCGCTTACGTCAGGTCGCTCGCGATAAAGCGCAACAAGGCGATTACGCGCAGGCGATCGAGATTATGAACTGTTTGATTGACCGCAATCCCAGCGATGCCAATGATTATAACAATCGAGGGCTGGTTTATTTTCAGAGCGGTCAACTGCTTGATGCGATCGCAGATTACGATCGGGCCATTCAACTCAATCCCCATTTGGCGGGTGCTTACAACAACCGGGCCAATTATTATGCCCAGCAAGGACAATTTATCGAAGCGATCGCAGACTACGATCGGGCTATAGACCTCAATCCAGTTCATGTCCGGGCTTGGATTAACCAAGGCATTACGTTTCGAGACTTAAAATTATACGAGCGAGCGATCGATAATTTTGACTTTGCGCTCAGACTGGGCCAACTAAAAGCTCACATCTGGGCCGAACGCGGTCGAACCTATCATCTGATGGGCGACTGGAATTATGCTCTAGCCGATTACCGACGCGCTTTAGAGGAATTACCAGTCAGTCGTCGTCGTCAGCAAGTAGAAACTTGGTTAAACGAGCTACTCAGTCCTTTGCAATCAGGCCAGGAGAATTAAAAATTAAAAATGCCAAATTAAAAATCATTAACCTAGAGAAGTATCAAACCCCTAACTTTATCCAGGTCAGAAAAGGGAAGCGTTCGCTTCCCTTTTCTAATTTTTTGACCCCTGGCATGGCTGTACTCTTTACTGTCAAGCCTTAAGGGGATGAAGCCGTCTGGCCTGCTTCATCAGCATCATTGGTATCCTTGTCTAGCAATACAATATTACGCCTTGTCGGATCGACTCGATTGCTCAGATCCTGCATATTAGTTTTTGTTTGCTTTGGATCGAACAAATTCCCAAAATTGGTTTGCAAACGATTTACTCGTTCTTCTGTTTGCTTCACTTGCACTCTGATTTCCTGCAACTTGCTTTGCACGGATTTGTGATAAGGCAACAGTTGTACTAGAGCCATAATGGCTGCTGATGAGAGTATGACATTAACCGCCAACTTGGCGGTTGTTTCCAGAGCTAGAGCAGTAGTAGCCTGATGTTGCTGGCGTCGGCGACGAGGGCGAGCAACTCTACGGGGTTCTACAGGTTGCAGAGGTGGTCTTGACGGTTGAATGGCGTTCATGATCCTGAAAAGCTTTCGTCCTAAACTACAACCGGGGCTAAGTTGCTTGCGGGAAGTAGTACAGAGGCAATTAATCGCGTCTTTACTTTGCAAAAGCTGTCTCTGAGATTGTGAAGCTCAAAGAGTGGGCGATTGCGCTATCCCGTTCAGCTGCACCGCAATAAGCTAGCAGCAGCGTCCATACTAGCAGTTGAACGCTGCTGCTACCAGACTGTTTACACCCTTAGAGTGGCTCACGCCTGGAAATTTTGCTTTTGATTAAGCAGATTGGCTAGCTGCGCCATCCAGGGGAGCCCAAAAGGCACCCCTGGGCAAGTTCGGTAAGGTCGGCTATTGCGTCCCATTACCTCACCAGTTTTTTTACTTATACAGTTCCGTTGCGAGACGGAAAGCCAGAATGCCTGGAATCAGTGCCACAACGAGGGCCACGAAAACTTGGGTATCGGATAAAGACATAATTTGCTTGTCTCCTAAAATCTAGGGCTTGTTCGTTCACCAATTTCAGCCAAAGAAGCCCCTTGATGGAATAGGTTGTAACAAGTTGCAACAAAAGCTAAGCTAGAAGCAGTGGTGCAGAGGAACAGAGGGGCAGATATTGGTGTCCCTGGTTTGCTTTGCGCTAAAATTGATCTTCTAGCTTCAGATTGGTTAACACGGCCTAAGTTTGCCTAGATTAAAACCATTGGCTCGTTGCTCTTGTTTTATAATTGTCCGGTTCAAAAAATAGTTAATGCTTGACCAAGTAATAAATTCTCCCTTCAATCAGGGAATTGAGACTCTGCTGGTATTGCTGATTTTAGTGACCCTAGAGGCAGTGCTGTCGGCGGATAACGCGATCGCCCTTGCGGCTATCTCCAAAGGTTTGGAAGATGCCAAGCTTCAGCGTCAAGCGCTGAATTTGGGCTTGCTGGTGGCTTACGTGCTGCGAATGAGTCTGATTTTGACGGCAACCTGGGTGACGAAGTTTTGGCAGTTTGAGCTGTTGGGTGCTGCCTACCTGCTGTGGCTGGTGTTTCAATATTTCACCTCAAATAAAGATGAGGACGGCGAACACCACGGGCCACGCTTTGCCACACTGTGGCAAGCTATCCCGATGATTGCTTTGACCGATTTGGCATTTTCGTTGGATAGTGTGACAACTGCGATCGCAGTTTCCAAAGAAACCTGGTTGGTTTTGACTGGTGCCACGATCGGTATTATCGCTTTGCGTTTCATGGCGGGATTGTTCATCCGCTGGCTGGATGAATTTGAGCATCTGGGGGACGCAGGATATTTTACAGTTGGTTTGGTAGGTTTGCGTCTGCTGGCGAGAGCGTTTAACGAAGACTTAGTACCGCCTGAGTGGTTGATGATTAGTACTATTGCTTTGATTTTCCTCTGGGGATTTTCTAAGCGCACCGTCCCCGACTCGAAAGCAGAAACCGATACCGAAGAGGTCGAGAAGCAAGAGTCAATTCGGTAAGCTAGTTAAATTTAAGGTGAAATCACCCAAAACCCGGTTTCTCAAACAATACCTCGCCAAAATCCCACCCTGTAGGGTGGGATTTTTCAACTAGAAATACTCGACAAAATACAGATGCGATCGCCTGTAGCAGGCTACGGGAACTATTTCAAATCAGAGAATCAGGATCGACACCGAGCGATCGCAATCTTTCCTCCAGTATTTTAGCGCGTCGTTCTGCTTCCAAACGACCTTCTCTTTCTGATTTCTTGAAGCCCGCGCAGGCGGGCTTCGTTTGTGTAGCCGCGACTTCTCTTTCTGATTTCTTGAAGCCCGCGCAGGCGGGCTTTGTTTGTGTAGCCGCGACTTTAGTCGTCGGGTCTTGAAAAAAAAGCCACCGAATAATCGATGGCATCACATATCGAAAGAAAGAAAAACAACCTCTCTTCCTTTACGTTTAAATTACTCGTACAACCAAGAAGTCAGACTGGGTTGCCAACTCACCAATTCCTCATCCGCAAACCAAAGACTAACTTCGTGACGAGCAGTTTCAACCGCATCCGAACCGTGGATTAAATTGCGACCTACACTGACGCCGTAATCGCCGCGAATCGTTCCCGGTTCAGCTGTTAGCGGGTTGGTAGCACCGATGAGTTTGCGTGCTGACGCTACCACGCCATCGCCTTCCCAAACCATAGCTACGACAGGCCCAGAGGTGATAAAATTAACCAATCCTGGGAAAAATGGCTTTTCCTTATGCACGTCATAGTGCTGTTCGGCGAGTTCGCGGCTGACCTTCATCAGCTTCAAACCAACCAGGGTGAAACCTTTGGCTTCTAGACGACGAACGATCTCACCTACGAGTCCTCGCTGCACGCCGTCCGGCTTGATTGCTAAAAATGTGCGTTCCACTACAACACTTGCTCCCAAAATTCCTTCTCAGGGTATCGTAAAGCAATTGCAGTCTGTTTTTTTGCTAAATTCTGCCGATCGAATTGCGAAAACCAGTCAGCTACTTTTGAGCGAATACGCTAGATTTGTTAATCGGTAATTGTTGCAAGGGGGGAAAAGCATGACAGTACAGCCGATCGCAGATGGAACGATATTTGAAGAAAGAGTGCCAAAATCAGCATTAGCAGAAGCAGAGCCAAGAGAACTTCTGCCAGTAACCAGAGAGGTTTCCAGACAGTGGACAATTGAGGATAGCGAAGCGCTTTACCGCATTCAGGGTTGGGGCGAGCCCTACTTTTCCATTAACGCTGCTGGTCGCGTGACAGTTTCTCCCAAAGGCGAACGCGGTGGTTCTCTGGATTTGTATGAACTGGTAAACGCGCTCAAGCAGCGTAACTTGGGATTACCGTTGCTAATCCGTTTCTCAGATATTTTAGAAGACCGGATTGAGCGGTTGAATGCTTGCTTTGCCAAAGCGATCGCTCGCTACAATTATTCAGGGGTCTACCGGGGCGTGTATCCAGTCAAGTGCAACCAGCAAAAGCACCTACTGGAAGACTTAGTAAAATTTGGCAAACCCCATCAATTTGGCTTAGAAGCCGGTTCCAAACCAGAACTGATGATTGCCCTGGCGATGTTGGATACACAAGGCGCACTGCTCATCTGCAACGGCTACAAAGACCAAGAATACATCGAAACGGCAATGTTAGCCCAACGGCTAGGGCAAACCCCCATAATTGTCCTAGAGCAGGTAGAAGAGGTGGATCTGGTGATTCACGCCGCCAACAACCTGGGCATTAAACCGATCGTCGGCATCCGCGCTAAACTAAGTACTCAAGGCGTGGGACGCTGGGGAACTTCTACTGGCGATCGGGCCAAATTTGGCCTCACCATTCCCGAAGTAATCCAGGCGGTTGACAAGTTGCGGGAAGCTAATTTGCTAGATTCCTTGCAACTGCTGCATTTCCATATTGGCTCTCAAATTTCCGCCATTCACGTCATCAAAGACGCCATCCAGGAAGCTAGCAAAATCTACGTCGAGTTAGCCAAGCTGGGAGCTAATATGAAATATTTGGATGTCGGCGGCGGTTTGGGGGTAGACTACGACGGTTCCCAAACCAACTTCTACGCTTCCAAAAATTACAATATGCAGAACTATGCCAACGACATCGTGGCAGAGTTGAAGGATGCTTGCGCCGAGCATAGTTTGGCAGTTCCAACCTTGATTAGCGAGAGTGGGAGAGCGATCGCATCCCATCAATCCGTGCTAATCTTTGATGTCCTCAGCACCTCCGATGTCCCCTTTGGGCCTCCCGAACCGCCACGCGAGGGAGAACCACCCATTGTTTGGAACCTGTGGGAAACCTATCAATCGATCAACACAGAAAATCATCAGGAAGCATATCACGACGCCACTCAGTTCAAAGAAGAAGCGATCAGTCGATTTAACTTAGGGATTTTGCGCCTCACCGAACGCGCCAGAGTCGAGCGGATATACTGGGCTTGCTGCGAAAAAATTCTCGCGATTACGAGACAGCACGATTACGTTCCCGACGAGTTGGAAGACCTGGAAAAAATCATGGCTTCCATCTATTATATCAACCTTTCGGTATTCCAATCAGCACCGGATTGTTGGGCGATCGATCAGTTGTTTCCGATTATGCCGATTCACCGACTGGATGAGGAACCGACGCGACGCGGAATATTGGCAGACTTGACTTGCGATAGTGATGGAAAGATCGATCGCTTTATTGATTTGAGGGATGTTAAATCAGTGTTAGAACTTCATACCCTCAAACCGGGAGAACCTTACTGTCTGGGTATGTTTCTGAGTGGTGCGTATCAAGAGATCATGGGAAATCTCCACAATTTATTCGGAGACACAAATGCTGTTCATATCCAACTTACACCCAAGGGATATCAAATCGAACACGTTGTCAAAGGTGACACGATGACAGAAGTTTTAAGCTATGTTCAGTACGATGCTGAAGATCTTGTAGAAAGCATTCGTCAGCGTTGCGAACAAGCACTTCTGGAGAAACGAATTACCATTCAAGAATCTCAACTGTTGCTACAAAATTACGAACACAGTTTGGGAAGGTATACCTATCTTTCTTCTTGAAAGAAGCCTAACGACTAAAGTCGCGGCTACACAAACGAAGTCCGCCTGCGCGGACTTTTGTTTGAGCGTAGATAAATATTCATCTGTCTTCATCTGTCTCATTATCCAAATCAATAGGAGAACCTATGACTACATCATCAGATAATAACAGATTAGACCGCATAGAAAGAATTTTGGAGGCGAATAGCAGCCAAATTGAGGCGAACACCAGAAACATTGACAGATTGGAAAGTGCGATCGCTTCCTTGGTAAGAATAGCTCAAGAACATCAAATTGATATTGAGGAGAACGCTAGAAAAAGTGCCCAATTGGAAGCGTCAGTCAATTCGTTAGTACGAATAGTTGAAGTGCATCAAAGTAATTTTGAAATCACGATTGCCGAGATTAGGAGTATAGGAGTTAAAATTGAAGAAATGCAGGCTGAGGTAAAGGGATTGCAAACAGAAAGTTTACGAATTCAACAACGTCTGTTTGGAGAAGAGAATCCCTAGAATCAGCCTAACGACTAAAGTCGCGGCTACGCTCAAACAAAAGTCCGCGTAGGCGGACTTTTGTTTGAGCGTAGATAAATTCAAATCTTCATCTGCGTTCATCTGCGTTCATCTGCGTTCATCTGTCTTCATCTGCGGTAAAAAAGTGCGATCGCTTCCTTAGTAAGAATAGCTCAAGAACATCAAATTAATATTGAAGATAACGCTAGAAAAAGTGCCCAATTGGAAGCGTCAGTCAATTCGTTAGTACGAATAGTTGAAGCGCATCAAAGTAATTTTGAAATCACCATTGCCGAGATTAGGAGTATAGGAGTTAAAATTGAAGAAATGCAGGCTGAGGTAAAGGGATTGCAAACAGAAAGTTTACGCATTCAACAACGTCTGTTTGGAGAAGAGAATCCCTAGAATCAGCCTAACGTATTCAAAGCGTAAGTCCTATAGTCCACGGCGGATGAAAAGCGTATGCCCTAAAAAGAGTAAACGCGCCCTTCTTCGTCAATATAAACCGCTTTATCTGCCCTAAATGTTGAGTCGGATTGCCGAATCCGCACCATGACTGCATTATTAGTAGGGTTAACATTATAGTCATATACCAACTCCTTAGCAGCATAAGCATTAATGCTAGCAATATCCCGTGCTTGGTTGCCGATCCGAACATTCACTTGTGTAGTGCTTCCAGGAGCTAACACTCGATCGGGATTTGGAGAAAGACTATAAGATATGGGCAATCCCGACTCATTCAAAAGTATGACTGCGATCGGACGGTTGACATTAACTTGTGTTTTGGGTTGCCAGAAACCAGGCGATCTGCTGTTTGTATTTCTGTTAGGCTGGGACATGACGGTGGTAGCAGAAACTAAGCTGATACTGGCAAGGAGGACGGCGGCTGTCAGAGTTTTCAGTTTCATCTTTATTTCTTTTGTGTTGGTAGGCGCGGTTTTAACCATTATCTAGAGCTAGGATTCAGTAATCCCAGAAACCGGGTTTCTCTGTACCTTACTGTTGAATTTTCTCTAATTGTAGAGAGGTAATGGCTACTTCAAAACTTAAGATTTTCTAATTTTTAACCCCCATCGTGGCCCAGGAGTTCTGCGATCGCCTGCCGTTCTTGAGGCGGCTGAGAAGGCGGGTCTTGACGGGCATCGGTAATCAGCCAATCTAGGGCTGCCGCCTGAACATCGATCACGGCACCAGTTTTATCCACGCAGTAGCGCCCAAACACCAGCTTATCCACTAGGCGCACTCCCGGACCCAAGCGAGAATATTCAAAAATGATGCTGTTGTCAACAGTGGCTCCATTGCAGACCCAGCAATTAGGGCCGATCATCGTCGGGCCGATAATCTTGGCTCCATCTTCGATGCGAGTCATGGCACCAATGTAAACTGGCCCTGTAATGTCAACCTTGTCCCAATTCACGGCTACATTTAGCCCTGCATAGACGCCGGGGGCTACTTCATGTCCCGGTATATCAACATTTTTAACTTCTCCTAGCAGCACGCTGCGAATAGCCTGCCAATAGTCCGGTACTTTCCCAATATCCACCCACTGGAAGTCCATTGCTACCCCATAGAAAGGAGCGTTCATTTCCACCAGTTTGGGGAACAGTTGGCTACCGATGTCGTACTCAACGCCAGAGGGGATGTAGTCGAAAACTTCCGGCTCAAAAATGTAAATGCCGGTGTTGATGTCGGTACTGAGGGCGTCTTCCACCTTTGGCTTTTCCTGGAAGGCTTTAATCCTACCAGTTTCGTCGGTAACGACAACTCCGTAGCTAGAAACTTCTTCTTTGGAAACAGTCTTCATTACAATGGTGGCGATCGCACCCTTTGCCTTGTGCCACTTTACCACCGCCGTTAAGTCCAAATCAATCAAAGCATCCCCGCAGAGTACCACGAAGGTATCGTCAAAGAAAGGGGAAAAGTCCTGGATGCGTTTCATACCACCAGCAGAGCCTATTGCCTCCCCCACCAGCTTGCCCTCGATAATTCGGCCTTCAAAAGAATAGCCAATTTGAACGCCAAACCGCTGACCGTCGCGGAAATAGTTCTCGATCTCATCGGCCAAGTGGCTGACGTTGACCATGATTTGGTCAAAACCGTGCTGGCGTAGCAATTCAACTAAAAACTCCATCACTGGCTTTTGCAGGATAGGAATCAGAGGTTTGGGAATGGTGAAGGTAATGGGACGAATCCGAGTACCTTTACCAGCCGCCAGAATCATGGCTTTCATAAATATTTTTCTCTCAACCTTATGCCATCAATTTACCCGGATTTACAAAAAATCCGCTCGCTCGCCCATTTTGTCTGCTTCTACAGAGGGCGCATTTTCAAGTCTTGGTAGAACTCCTCTTGAACTAACTCCACTTTGGATTGCGCCGACAGCAATAGCAATGCCCAAAAAATGCCGACCCGATCGTGCAATTGCTCTTTAAGTGAAGGATGAGGGCTTGTGGATGTCAGATCTATTGAATTATCGTCGTTAATCTCCGATTCGACCGGGGCTGCACTTGCAGAAACTTCATCCTCTTCATTCTTACGTCTTTGAGGCCAGAGTACTAACAACTGCTCCAGATCCAGCCAATCTTCGCCCGCAGGTAGCCCGGAGGAATAAATTGTCAAAAACTGCACCAGTTGGGCGGCAATTTCTACAGAGGTTTCCTCATTGGCTAGTTCTAGGGTCGCCCGCATTGCTTGGGCGCGAGCCTGGGAATAAGAACGACGATCGCCAGAACGGGCGCGAGGTGGTTTCTCCTCAATTGCAGCCGCTACCAACTGCAACTGCTCAATTAATTCTTGCAGCGTCACCCGCCGATTGGAAGGCGGCTGGGCTGCTGGTCGTCGCCGTAACTGGCGTTCCAGATTTTTTGGCAATCCCGTCCCAGTCCAGTCATCGTCATCTGACCATGCTTCATCTGCTTGTGAATCGAGGTCGTCTTCGGGGGATTCTAGCTTCTCTAGGGTGTTGGCTTTGAGTAACACCAGCAGGGCGGCATCCACAAACGCCTGTCCCGATTGAGACAGGTCAGCGACATCAAAGCCTTGCTGGGTGCTACTTAAAGCGGCTATTTCACTCAAGCAGCGATCGATCGCATCGATCACCTGCACATCCCACGGGTCAATTTCCCCGCGCTGGGCTAGGTCAATTAGCAGCGCGATCGCGCTAAAGGGCGACGCTGTGGCTAGAGCGTAATTTCCGCCTTGGGCTTTTGGATCTGGCTCTCGCCGTGCTTCAGTCGCTTGGGAAACTGTCATGCCTTCACCGAAACTGGTCTATACTTCGCAAGTAGCACAAATGGGCTAGGGGAATTCCAGATTTTAGATTAAGTAGAAGATTTGCCGATCGTTGAATTTTGAATTTTCAATTCTTTAATTTTCAATTCTTTAATCTGAAATTCCCGGTTTTTCCCTAGTCAAATATGCGGTCGTAGTAGCACAGCTAATTAAAATCTTGGTATGACCGACATACTGATGAAGCTGTGCTACTACAAAATGTTCGTTTTGAACGGCATAATAATTCCGAAAGACCCGCTTTTTGAGGAGCCGATCTCCCTAGTTGCTCTAAAAATAATCCTAAAATAATACCATTGTCAACTGTTGAAAACTATAAATATTCGTTTTTCTGACAAAGAATACAAGGATTTACAGGCAACAAGTCAACTTTTGGAGCGTTCCATGAATGAGATAGTACGCGCAAACCTTATCGATAATATTTGTCAAAGTTAATGTCCTAACCTATGTGACTGTGGCTATAAATGTTAAGAAAATAGAAAAGCTCCTCCAATAGTTGTACTTGTCTGTGGATAATTTCCTGTGGCTAGACCAGATTCAAAAAAGCGATCGCTCGCAAGTCGGCGAAAAGGCGTTTTACTTAAGCCACTTGGCCCAGAGGGGTTATCCTGTAATCCCCGGTTTTGCGATCGAGGCACAAGTATTGCGCGAATTTCTAGAAAGTATCCACTGGTTAGACCCGCTGTTTGCCGACCTGCCTAATTCTTCGCTGCATCTTGATGTCGATAATCCCCGGCAGTTGCAGCTAGTGGCTAGGGCCATCCGTCAGGAGATCGCCGCAGCTGCCCTACCAGCTAAGTGGCTAGAGACACTAGCATCTATTTCAGCGCATCTAGAAGCACCAGCGCTCATTCTGCGCCCCTCCCTGGCGCTACCATCCCCAACAGGGATGGGTCGCGACCTGAAGATTTCTGGACTGCTGGATGCCCATGTTTGCGATCGCAGTCAGGATGCACTAGCCGCCGCCGTCAAGCGAGTCTGGGCTGAGCTATTTAGAGCCAGAAGCCTGCTGTTCTGGCGGCGTAATGGTATCCAACTCCAGCAGATTAACGTGGCTATCTTAGTGCAACCGCTCCACAACAGCGTAGCAGCCGGTGTATTGCAAGCCAACTCCAACTTATGGGAAATTAAAGCAACCTGCGGGCTGGGAATAGCTTTGGTAAAAGGAGAAGTCCTACCAGACTATTACCGGGTGCAGCCAGAAAGCGGCGCTGTGCTAATGCGAAAGCTAGGTGTCAAAACGATCGCTTATAACCTAGAAGAACATAAATCCTGGCAGCGGATTGAGACTAAAAGCGGGCTAAATTTACCCCTACAAACATATCTACTGAGCGAGGAGCAACAAAAACAGTACGCTTTAGAAGAAAAGTACCTCCAAGAATTGATTCAGCTAGCCCAGCAGTTTAAGGCTGAAATAGGTTCGGCTTTTACTTTGGAGTGGACGCTTACAGCCAAGGCATCAGAAAATACAGCAGATCGACTTTATATTACGAAAATCCGCACCGATCGGGAAATGGAGAACAATGCAGCTTCAAAGCAGGTAAGCAGGGAAACAAAGGAGAATCAAACTCTTCAACTCAAAACTTCAGGGCCTTCAGTCCCTCAACTGTTCAGGGGAATAGGGGCAGCTGGGGGACGAGCGATCGCACTAGCCCAAGTAATTATCGAGCCTAGCGAGAACCCAGAAACTATTCCAACTGGCAGAATATTAGTAGTCAAAAGCTTTCACCCCGATTGGCTACCCCTCCTCAAACAAGCAGCTGGCGTCATAGCCGAACAGGGCGGAATGACTTGTCACGCGGGGATTGTGGCCAGAGAACTGGGAATTCCAGCTGTAGTCGGTGTCAGGAATGCCACCCAGAGTATTGAGTCTGACGAGTTGGTGATGGTGGATGGGGATCGAGGCGAAATATATTTGCTACGAGAACAGGAAATGGCAAATCAGGAATTGGTTAGTACAGGGGATAAGGTATTGAGTATGGGACACGGACAAGAAGAACAATCTTCAATTTCCAATACTCAACATCCAATTCCGGCGTTGTGGCGGAATACTACAGCTTCACCCAATGCAGAATTGCCTCTAGCTAATACGCAACATCCAATGGCTAATGCCCAATTGCCAACTACCAATATTCAATACCCGATCGTAGCCACTCAACTATTGGTCAACCTAAGTCAGCCCAGTACTATTAAGCGTGCAGCCAGCTTACCAGTAGATGGGGTGGGATTATTGCGATCGGAACTAATGATGCTGGAAGTTCTGGAGGGACAACACCCCAGTCGGTGGGTGACTATGGGACAAAGACAAGAGCTGATCGAACTACTTGCCCAAGCTGTCTCTGAGTTTGCCAGTGCTTTTGCTCCCCGTCCGGTTTTTTATCGCTCACTGGATTGGCGATCGCATGAATTTCAATCTCTAGCGCCACTCTGGCCCACAGAAGTCAATCCAATGCTGGGTATGCGAGGGACATTTAGCTATGTGCAAGACCCTACTTTATTCGATATAGAATTGGCGGCGCTGCATCGGGTTTACGAATCAGGCTATACGAATATCAATCTACTTTTGCCATTTGTTCGCACAGTCGAAGAGTTCTCTTTCTGCAAGAGTCGCGTTGAAAAGGCTGGTTTGCTATACAAATCCCATTTCCAACTTTGGATTATGGCAGAAGTGCCTTCCATCCTGTTTTTGCTACCTGACTATATTAAAGCAGGGTGTATGGGAATTTCTATTGGTACTAACGATCTAACCCAATTGCTCTTGGGAGTCGATCGCGATCGCTCTGAGATGGCGATCGCATTTGACGAACGCCATCCAGCAGTGATGAAAGCTATATTTCAACTGATCCAAATGGCGAAAGAAGGAGGCATTCCTTGCTCAATTTGCGGTCAAGCACCTGCCAAGTATCCCGAAGTGATCGATCGCCTCGTAGAATGGGGCATCACATCAATTTCTGTGAGTTTGGATGCGGTCGAGCGTACTTATAGTGCGATCGCTCGTGCCGAACAACGCTTGCTTGTTGAAGGGGCTAGTGCCGCTACGCGGAAGTCAAAAGTCAAAAGTCAAAAGTCAAAAATCCTTTGAGTGTAAGGCATTTAACTACTTCTCAACTGGTGGATTATTTCTGCTGCGCTGCACTAGGGGAAGAGAGGGGCTAGGGGAAGAGGGAAGAGGGAAGATTTCAGATCGCGAAATTGAAATAAAATCTAAAATCTAAAATTCCCCTCTGCTCCTCTGCCCCTCTGCCCCTCTGCCTCTCTGCTCCTCTGCTCTGAGCATCATCCCTAAACTTACCTGCTTCATCAGCCAATACAAACCTGTAATTACCCCAAAAGTAATTATCATCACCAGGATAGGACGTTTTGCTGTTAGATCGTCCACTACGCTACCAGCCACGTTATCGATTTCGGTGACGAGATCCCAGCTGTTGAACCGCAGAAATCTTCCCAAATAAATGCCAATAGCACTCAGAACGTGGATCGCCAACTCTACCCAAAGGATGAATTTGCCCCAACCCTGTGCTTTTAAATAATTACCCAGGTTGATTAAAGACAGAACGTAAGCTTCAAACCCAACCAAGATAAATAACAAATACTGAGGAAGGATAACCAGCGTAATCATCCACACAGAATAGCTTTGGCGAATATCTTCAATTAAGTGAATAATATCCGTCAGAACATAGGGAGCATTCGGTAAAAACGCGATGAAAACGAGGAATCCAACCCACCAAAAAAAAGAGCGCGATCGCGGATTGCGTAATAACCAGATATCCAACGCGATCAAAACCAGACTTATCCCCCAAACGAAATAGTTAGTGCGATTATCTCGCATAAAGCGAATTACATATTCAAAAATAAATGGAGCCTTGGGCAAAAATGTAGCTAAAAGCAACAGTCCAATCCACCAGTAAGAACGCAATCGAACTCGGCAAAATAGCCACATACTTAATGCAAAAGGCAACAAAGCCAAAAACAGATTCCATGCCATCCAGTTACTATTTTTCAGTAAAAGTTGCCATGCTAAGGTTATCCAATACATCAGGTTACCTAACATAAATTCCTCATCTCCAGGTAAAGAGGGGTAAAGTCACCAGTATAGCTGCTATCTAATAACTCAAGTTGCTAGTTAGGTACGTACCTGGTGCAAAAGCCTTAATAATATAACTAGCAACTTACGTTAATAGCTAACGACTTTGCTGCAACGGAATTTCGATCTCGAATTCTGTGCCTTTTCCAGGTTCGGATATACATTTTAACTGGCCTTTGTGATGCTCCACTATAATCTGGTAGCTGATGGAAAGACCCAAACCTGTGCCTTTGCCAACAGGTTTTGTGGTAAAAAATGGATCGAAAATGCGGGCTTGTACTGTCGGGGTCATTCCTGAACCAGTATCGACAATTTTAATTAGCACCCGATTGGATTCTAACATCTGGGTGTAGATGGTAATCGCCCCTGGTTGTGGGAGACACTCGATCGCATCAATAGCATTAGTCAGAAGGTTCATAAACACTTGATTCAACTGACCGGGATAACACTCGATCAGCGGCAGGTCGCCATACTTTTTGATCGCGCTAATACCAGTATGTCCGTGACAGCTTTTCAGTCGCTGTTGCAAGAGCAACAACGTACTTTCAATCCCTTCATGGATATCAACCTGCTTCATCTGAGCTTCGTCTAGCCGGGAGAAGTTGCGTAAAGATAAAACGATCTTACGGATGCGGTCTGCTCCTGCTTCGATTGAGGATAAGATTTTGGGTAGGTCTGCTTTTACGAATTCGAGATCGATCGACTCTATGCGGTCTTTGATTTTGGCATTGGTATGCTGGCATTCCTCCTGGTAGAGACCGATCAAATCTAAGATACCTTCAGTATAGTTGCGGACATGGGTGAGGTTGCCGTAGATAAAATTGACGGGGTTGTTGATTTCATGGGCAATACCAGCAACTAAACTACCCAACGAGGACATTTTTTCCGATTGAATCAATTGCTGTTGGGCTTCTTGCAGAGTTTTGAGGGAATGGGCTAGTTCTTGATTCTTTTGTTGCAACTGCTCGGTTCTTTCCTGTACCTTAAGGTCAAGGTTGTGGGCAAGTTCGAGCAATTGGGCTTCTGATTGGATTAGTGCTTGCTCGACTCGCTTTTGTTTTGTGATGTCTTGAACTGTGCCGGTAATGCGAATTGGCGTTACAGTCGCATCTAGAATGATTTCTGCTTGTTCGCGGATGATTCGCTCTTGACCATCCGATCGAATAATGCGGTAATTAATACTGTAGGATTTTTGCTGCTTCAAGGCTTCAGTGAGCGACTTTTTCACCCAGTCTCGATCTTCGTCATGGACCGATCGCAAAAAAGTTTCATAATTGGCTTCAAAGGCGTGAGGGGAAAACCCCAAAATGCAATAAAGTTCTTCAGACCAATACCATTGCTGTTCGATTAGGTCGAAATTCCAACTGCCTATATGGGCGATGCGCTGGGCGTCGGCTAGACTAGCGTCAACTACCCAACACTGAGCGGAGTACCGCTACAGTGTGGGCTTGTATCTGAAGTCCACCGCAATTCCGAGAACCTTTGCAGGATTTCAGCTTTGGTTTCAACCCTCGATACATTATGGGATGCTGACAAGCTCCCAGTACTAATCCAGTCTTGCCGAACTAGCAACGTTCTTAATGCAATATTCCTAGAACCAACAAGATCAGCGTGGAGTTCGTGACCGCAACATTCACAACGAAACAATAGTCCTTTATTCGGTCGATTAGCATCTGATGTATGCCCACATTTGGGGCAACTTTTTGATGTGTAATGTGCGAGGACTTTCGTAGCTAAAGAACCATTTAAATTGGCTTTGTAGTCGATATAGCCATGCAGTTCGGCAAATGACCACTTAGCTTTATTTCTATTAGTTCTACGCTGCTTTTTGCTGGCCTTATTGCCAGATTTAGAGCTAGTTCTATCCCGTATTCCGGTTAAGTCTTCTAGTCCAATTAGGCTATTAGGTTTGGCAATTTCCTTACTGATTTTGTGATTCACATCAGCGATAAACCGTCTTTCTCTTCCAGACAAAGCAATTAATCTACGCTTTGCCGAACGAGTGCCTTTGCGCTGAAGAGTTTGTCTAGCTTTGTGATAGCGGTTGGCTTTATGTCTAGCTGCCTTGCCTGAATAGAATTTAGACTTATTGTTTAAGTCTGTTTCCACCGCAAGGTAACGCATTCCTACATCAACGCCAGATACTCTAGTTATTTTCAATGGCTCGATTTCAGGCGTTTTTACTTCGAGGCTTACCATCAAATAGTAGGTCTTAGAAGAACGCTGATAGACAATTTTAGCCGCTCCAATCTTTGTTCCATTACTAATCAAATCTAGGTGCTTGTTGTAACCATTGTATGAGACAACTATCCGACCTTGTAAGGTAATAATACTTACCCGTCGCTCAGTTTTAAAGCTATAGTCCCGCTGATAATTTAAGGTACAAGTCCGAGAGATATATTTAGGGGCTTTATCTAACCCTTTGTACCGTCTCTTGGTGTAACCTTTCGCAATGGCATCGTTAGATTGTTTTACTTTAGTCCAGAGGGTTTTGTAAGTAGTAGATACTTGTCTAGGTACATTGCAAGCCATTTGCGCTCCAAGTCCAAACCGAACTCGCAACTCGCCATAGACAGCTTTCTGCAACTTATCGCCATTACTGGTTTTACCCGCATCAAAAGCGATTTGTGAAGTGTAATTTAACGCATCGCGGTAAGCTAAGGCAGTCTGAGACACCAAAGCTTTTTGCTCGGTATTCAGGTTTAGCTTTAACTTGGCGGTGATTGTTTGGGACATTATCTTCACGAACTCTATTATTAGAGTACTCCGTGAAGTTAAATGTGTCAAGGAATTTGTTCATTCATCGACCACCCGAACAAAACAGATATCTGCGATTGTCGGTTTTGTTCGGGGTGGATCTCTTCACTCACTCGCATTCCTCCCGCCGCTCACCTGGGTACAGGTAGAGCGGGGGATTCCTGCTGTGCTAGTTGACTCAGTATATCTCAAGTCCTCTAAACGAGGCAGAGCCTCCTGTGTCCAGCCTAAACAAGCCTGCCATTCGGCTTTAGCAACTGGAATGAAAGGCTACTCTTTACAGTTGTTGCATTTCTCGTTCCAGTATCCGGATCAAATTCTCGTCACCCTTGGTTCTAGCCACTTCCAGACGATGCTCCAGCCTCTTTTGGAGATTGGCGCGGTGGATGTCGGCTGTTTTTTCTACTTCTTCGCGACGAATTCTGTTCATGGTGAACCTTTTTTTTAATTTAGTTGTGCATCTTTTCTACTCTCATTATAGCGACTGACTGGAAAACGGTATCTAAATTTACAGAAATTTTACAACGTGGTTTGTTAATCAACATAATTTCCTGAGAAAGTCGGCATAGCGCATGGGGCAAGTGGTTTTCTTCTCTATGCCCAAACTGACCCCAATGCCCCATGAGTTTAATTTTTGTAACATTCATTTCCCTCTCCCCCTCTTTTCACAAGGTTGTGCTACTCTAATTCAAGAGAGTAAAATTCGGTTGTAAAGCGTTTGTTTTTAGTATTAATAGGCATTTCCCTTTTGGTATGGACAGGCTTCTCTCCGAAATCTCAACCTCTGCACATCTTTGATTTTGGAGACAATCTATGTCTATTTATGTAGGCAATCTTTCCTACGAAGTTACTCAAGAAGACCTGAGCGGCGTTTTTGCAGAATATGGTTCTGTAAAACGGGTTCAGCTACCCACAGACCGCGAAACAGGTCGTCTGCGCGGCTTTGCTTTTGTGGAAATGGCCAGCGAGGCTGAAGAAACGGCAGCCATTGAAGCGCTTGATGGTGCTGAATGGATGGGCCGTGACATGAAAGTTAACAAGGCCAAGCCCCGCGAAGAGCGCGGCCCCGCTGGTGGTGGCGGCGGTCGGCGCAACGGTAACAGCAGCTTCTCTCGCCGGTACTAAGCTTTAAGGGAACTTGGGCTTTTACCCAGTTAATCCGGGCCCCTCGCAAACCATTTGCCACTATTTCATTAGTGCTGAGTACTGAGTTCTGAGTTATTACCCCACGGATGAATCCGGGGGATTCAGACCATTTACTGAGTTTGGCGATCTATCACTGACTCACTGAATTTAATCTAAAAAGGCTCAGGCAGAAATGCTTGAGCCTTTTCTATATCTTTGCAGCTTGCAGATTTTTTCCCTAAAAATGCTTAATAACAGACTGCTAACTCTCCTAAGCGATTTTGGTTTTAGCGATGTTTATGTGGGTGTAATGAAAGGGGTTATTGCCCAAATCAACCCTACCCTAACTGCGATCGATCTTACGCATGAGATTGGGCCGCAGAATATTGCCGCCGGTCGGTTTTGTCTGATGAATGCCTACCCTTATTTTCCTGATGGAACAGTGCATATTGCGGTTGTCGATCCGGGGGTGGGAAGTAATAGACGAGGAGTTGCGATAAAATTTGCTGGTGGTTTTTTAGTCGGGCCAGATAATGGATTGTTTAGCGGTGTTCTCAGTCAGAGTCCACCTATTGCAGCTGTAGAACTTACCAATTCCGAATACTGGCGCACACCAACACCGAGTACAACTTTTCACGGTCGAGATATTTTTGCGGCGGTGGGGGCGCATCTTGCTAGCGGTGTTCCGCTAGAAGAACTGGGACGTGCAATTAATCCAGAAACATTGGTGCAACTACCTATACCTGAATGTACTCAAACAGATGCGGGTTTTGTAGGTTACATCCAGTATGTCGATCGCTTCGGCAACTTAATTACAAATATCCCAGGTAATCTGGTTGAAGGGAAAACTTGGTCTGTCGAGGCAGCTGGGTTCACCATACTTGGTAATAAAACTTACACTGATAGACCAGTTGGGAGTCTTGTAGCTTTAGTTGGCAGTCATGGCTGGTTAGAAATTGCGGTTAATAATGGTAACGCCAAGTCGCAGCTACAGATAGATTTAGGAGATGCGGTGCAAACTTTGCTACATTCTTAGAGCGATCGATCGACTGGCACACCGCAGGCATCTTTATTATCAAAATAATCAGGCCGATCGGTCCATCCTGTTTGCCCTTGACGATTTTTAATTTGCACCCACCAGATACTTCTTGTCGGCGGAATTCTCCGTCCATATCTCGCCGGAACTGATTGAGTTTGTTCCATCACATCTATGGCATTAATAGTAATTGTCTTACCTTTGAACCAAGCTTTATAAGACCCTTCTCCCTGAGAAGTTAACAGGTAAATTATATCACCAGGGCGAGCTTGAATAGCTCTGGAGGTATTGGTGCCTTGCGATCCGGTATAATCTTGAATAGTTATTGGTCTGGCGATCCTGATTTCTCCTGGTTGGGTAGTAATTACTACTCCGGTAACGGCTTGAACCCGTTCCCTTGGAGCAACTGTAAAAACCACTGGTGAGTTATTATTGCGATTTCGATGAATCGGTGTACTTTTATTTACGATCCATTCGCGGTAAGTACAGCATTCAAAGGGACAAGCTCCCACATCTTCATAAGGAAGGGGAGGGCGAGTTTGGGCATCGGCGGTGAAGGGAATCAGGATAGCAATTAGCAGTGCTAGTAGCCATGATGATTTAACTAGGCGTCGAATCATAGTTATTTACATCCACGAGTTAATTAACTTTTAACTAGATAGGATTGACTAGACCTAATTATCTCATGTTCCTTAGCAACTATTAAAAATTATTATTCTTAGATGGAGTATACTTAAGCTAGGTGGAAATTGTCATCGACATTTCCAGTCGAGTTGAGCTTATTGTATGGTAGCTCTTTGATTGAACTGCCTGATTTGAATATAATCGAATCCGCACAAAAGAGCGTGAAACTTTAGCTTTTTGTTAAGAGAGCCAACATACCCACAGCAAGCAACGGGAGAAAACTATGACTCAACTAGAGCAGTCTGAACAGAGGGTTTACCAAGGTCAGTTTGGGGATTTTACGATTACGAAGGACGATCGCACTGGGGTGATCGTTTACCGCGCTGGTTTAATGGTAGCAGCCCTCAGCTTTGCGCTGGGTAGTTGGCTGGTGCTATTGGGGAATAGCCCTGGTGTTCTCAACGCAGTAACACCTCTGTATGCTTGTTTCTGTCTGGGGCTGGGTGTCAGTTTACTCACCATCCACATATATATGGCATCCCTGCATCGAGTATTGCAAATATTTTGGGCGATCGGTGTTACAGTGTCAGTTGTGCTGGCGGTGCAAAGCGGCGAACCTCTGGTGCAAACTGTTTACAACCACCCAGTCACCATTTTGGGGATTGGATTTATCTTTGCGGCGTTGACGGGGATTTATTTCAAAGAGGCTTTTTGTTTCAACCGATTGGAAACAAAGGTGCTGACGCCGCTGGTTCCTTTGCTGCTGGTGGGACATTTGTCTGGCTTTTTGCCAGTGCAAACAGAACAGGTTTTACTGGGAATGTGGGCTATTTTGTTCCTAGTCTTTGCGCTGCGAAAAGTGGTGCAAGCAATTCCACCGGATATCGGCGATAAGTCGGTTTTTGTTTATCTCAAGGAACAGCGTCCCACACCCTAAAGGGTGGGGCTACACAAACAAAGCCCGCCTGCGCGGGCTAAAGATAGAATGGAGTAATCTAGGTAATTGGTGGAAGAACGCACATTTTGGCTAGTTTGGTCGCAAATTTCTGGAGTTGGCCCGATTTTGCTGAGGCGACTGCAACAGCATTTTGGCACTCTAGGGGCGGCTTGGGAGGCTAGTCCAGCTAAACTGAGGGAAGTGGAGGGTTTTGGGGCTAAAACGGTTGAGGCGGTGGTGGGAAAGCGATCGCAAATCGACCCCGAAAAATTCCTTCAGCAGCACCTACAGAAAAACCCTTATTTCTGGACGCCAGCTGACGCGGAATATCCCCGTTTGGTGCTGGAGACACCCAATCCCCCAGCAGTGCTGTACTACCGAGGCAAAGTTCAACCCCAGGAAAATCAAGGTATAACGCCAACGGTGGGAATTGTCGGTACTCGTCAACCTTCAGAGTATGGTATACGTTGGACTCGCAGAATCAGTGCTGCTTTAGCCAAACAGGGATTTACGATCGTTTCCGGTATGGCAGATGGAATCGATACCGAAGCACATCGCGCCTGTCTGGAGGCGGGTGGAAGGACGCTGGCGGTGTTTGGTACTGGGGTGGATGTGGTTTATCCGTCGCACAATCGCAGTCTATACGAACAGATTTTGGCTAATGGTTTGGTGCTGAGTGAGTATTCAGCTGGTACGCCACCCGATCGCACTCGCTTCCCTGCCCGTAATCGTATTATTGCAGGTTTAAGTCGCGCAGTGTTAGTCATGGAAGCACCTAAAAAATCGGGGGCCTTAATTACCGCCCAGGTTGCTAATGATTTTCGTCGAGATGTATATGCGCTCAGTGCGCGTAATGATGATTATAACTTTCATGGGTGTTTAAATTTGCTCGTCCAAGGTGCAAAACCAATTCCTATAGAATTGGATGAGTTACTAAAAATGTTAGGCGCAACACCAATTAAAGAAACGGAAAATTTAGGTTCTCTGCCTTTATTTGCCCAGTCTTTGCCGTCCAATCAGCCGCCTTTACCAGATTTGGAACCGGAATTAAAACAAGTTTTCCAGGCAGTTTCTTCGGAAGTATTGCCGTTTGATTTAATTGTACAAAAAGCTGGGTTAGCAGCAGGTTCTGTTTCGAGTGCGTTATTGCAGTTGGAATTAATGGGTTTGGTAACTCAGTTACCGGGAATGAGGTATCAGAGATGTTGATTTTCGATATTATCTTTGATTTTGACCTCAATCCGAAATCCTAGTTCATGCAAAAGGTTTGAGATTTTTTTTTAACCGCAGATGAAGACAGATGAACGCAGATAAACGCAGATGTAGATTTAGATTTATCGCGTCCCATCAGGGTTTTGAGGATTCTGACGATCGGGATTGAGGCAAAAAATCATACTTTTGACAGAGGCATCCGATTCAGTCCATAGTAATCCTTCTTAAATACAGTCGGATTAAAACTGAGTATCGCCAATGAGTTCCAAATTAATCAGGCAAGCAAGACATCTACTGCTCAGCGGACTGATGGTTAGCGTCGGACTGTGGGCAATGCCAGCTCAAGCACAAGTCTCGGATGCTAAGGTAAACGCAATGCTGGAAGCACTGCGGCAGGCTGCACCACCCAACAGCCAGAATGATGGTATGTACAGCCAGTGGCAGGTTTTACCGGGCATCATTCCCAGCTGGACTAAACAATGTGTCGGACGCCAACTCACACCCGCTCAATTTGAGTCCGATGCTACAGCAGCACGCAATACTGTGGCGTGTATCGTCAAGCGCGAGTTAAACAAGCAGTATCAAGCGACTAGAAACAACGAAACTGCATCTGTACGCAACGTTGCCTGTTGGTGGATGACTGGCACCACAGCTTGCAATAGCGGTGCAACGGCTACTTATGTGCAAAGAGTTGTGGGTTTCTATCAGCAGCAGGCGGGAGGCAATAATACTCCTGTACGCCAACCTGCAAACACTCAGCGCCAACCTACAACTCAGTCATCTACACAATCTACACCACGATCGCCCTCAGCAGTCACCTTGGTTTCCGATAACCAAGTGGCGGCAATGGTGGAAGCGTTGCGGCAAGCTGCACCACCCAATCGACCAAATGATGGTATGTTCAGTCAATGGCAAGTTTTACCAAACATTATTCCCAGTTGGTCTAAACAATGTGTCGGGCAAGAACTTACTCCCGCACAATTTGAGGCTGACGCGACAGCAGCACGAACTGTTGTGTCCTGTATCATGCAACGGGAGTTAAACAGGCAGTACAGCGCCAATAATAATAACGAGACGGCAGCAGTGCGCGGCACAGCTTGTTGGTGGATGACTGGCAATGCTACAGGTTGCAGCAGTGGCGCAACTGCTTCCTATGTGGAAAAAGTGCTGGGTTTGTACCAGCAGCAAGCGCAAGGTAGTAGTTCTTCCAACCGCAATCATCTACTAACTCAAGTTCCTAGTTAGGTACGTTGTTGCGCTTTAGCGCTCTTTTAGCGCTAAAGCGCAACAACGTACCTGGTGCAAAAGCCTTAATAATATAACTACCAACTTACGTTACTACCCCACCATCCCGTTTATCGGAATTGTAGGTTGGCTTGAGTGATAGCGAAACCCAACTCTATTATCCTCAGCGTTGGGTTTCGTTTTTCAGAACATTGTAGAGACGTTTCATGAAATGCCTTTATAGAAAATCTCCCAAATCGGGCACTTCTACCCATTGATTGATATTGTTAGATTGATGGGCTAAATCCATCAATAACTGAGAGTAAACGCCTTCCCGCAATCCCGGCGTCATTGCTTCACCAGCATCAATCCCTTGCACCCAATTATCGACAACTCTAATAAAAGGTGCAATTCTTCCATCTGCGTAATTTTGAGAAAAATTTAGCCTGGATGGAATTTCTACCTCTGTCAGGGGTTTTCCTGCTGATGAAGCCCAAAGACGAAAACCATGCACGTAATCTTTCTGATTATCGCTGCCTAAGATTAGTGTACCGCGATCGCCATACACTTCCACCCAATGTCCTCTTCCCTGATATGTCACGGAACTAATGCAAACCTGACAGGGCGTTCCATCTGCCAACTCTAGCACGATCGTGCAGGTATCGTCGGCATCAACAGGCTTCATTTCACCAGTAGTAGGATCGGGTCTGGTGGGAATTGATGTACTCAGTTGGGCGCACAACCGCCCTACAGGGCCAAATAACCAACTGATGTAATCGAAGACGTGAGAACCTATTGCTCCTAGTACGCCACCGCCTTGGTCTTTTCGAGCATACCAGTTCCAAGGGCGTGTGGCATCGGCACGACTCGACATTAAGCAATCTATCTTGATTAAACGCTTTTGTCCGACATATTCTGCTGATAACATTTCTGCCAACATTTGCCATGAGGGGACGAAGCGAAATTCAAAGTCCATTAGTGCGATCGCACTTTTTTTTCTCGCTAAATGATATAATTCTCTTGCCTCACTCGCCACTAAAGTTGTCGGTTTTTCTAATAACAAATGCTTGCCAGCCTGCAAAACTGTCTTGGCCATTTCATAATGGGTAAATGGCGGTGTTGAAATGCTGACTCCTTGCACTTCTGGGATAGCAACAATATCTTCTATCTTGTTGCAAGCATGGGGAATATTGTTGGCAGATGCAATATCTTTTGCCTTATCCAAATCACGATGATAAACTGCCACAATCTCTGTTCGAGAATGAGCTTGCAATCCTGGAATATGAACTTTTTGACCAAATCCAGTTCCCACAACTGCTATCCCAACAGTGCTGAGTTCTGAGTTTTTAGTCTTGATTTCCATGATGATTTTTTAGTTAGTTCGTTTTTAGAGATGTTCAAATCTGATAGTTATTTATCTGAGCAAACGAATTGTAAATGGATAACGATAAGCATAGCCGCTGTTGACTTTAGCGGCGGCAATAATGACTACAATTAATTGAAATATGCCAATTAGCGCTAATAAGCCGATCAGCCATATGCCAACTATCCCGCCCACCACAAGCAGCGCACCTCCATCGTTACTTGCCGCAACTCCAGCAACGAGTATGTAAATAAACGCGAAAATCACCAAAACAACGGTGAGCGCAAAGCCGTAGATGGACATGGAAATTTGAAAGTTGAGAGATTCTTTTCCCTGTTCATTAATCAAAGGATGTTGCTCTTTTTTAAGGAGCCAAACAATTAGTGGCCCGACAAGGTTGGCAAAAGGTATGGGTAAGCCGATAACTGCTAATGGTATCCACACTAAGGAAGCAAGATGACACCACATTGCCCAAGTTTGCGCTTGTCGATCCTCGTTATTTCCGGTCATGGTGATTTTTCCTGTCAGAATTATACTTAAATAGTCGCTTCAATCAGTTGAGATGACTCCAGACTTGCGGTTACTTTCCTGTGCTACCCATTCAATTACTTGATAAGCTAATCGAGAACTAGATAGTCGATCGATTTCCCGGATGCCTGTCGGACTGGTGACGTTGACTTCGGTGAGATAGCCGCCTATAACATCAATGCCAACAAAAATCAAGCCATCTCGTCGCAAAGTTGGTGCTAGTTGGGAGCAGATTTCGCGATCGCGATCGGTAATTTCCGTTTCTGCTACTCTACCACCAACTGCCATGTTGCCGCGAAATTCCTTGCCAGTGGGAATCCGGTTCACTGCACCGATCGGTTCTCCATTTAGCAGGATAATACGTTTGTCTCCGTCTTTCGCTGCTGGCAAGTAGGTTTGTACCATGACGGGAATGCGACCTTGCAGAGTACTGAGTTCGACGATCGAGTTGATATTGCGATCGCTTGGTTCCAAAAATAATATCCCTTCACCAGCCTTACCGCCCAAAGGCTTGAGAATTGCCGCCCCTTTTTCTTCTGTAAATTGCCGGATTACCTGCTTTTCGGCGCTAACAATAGTTTCTGGTATTGCCCCGGTAAACTGCAAAGCATACATTTTTTCATTTGCCGATCGCAATCCGTGGGGAGAATTGATGACCAGAGTCTTTGCTGGGTCTATATAATCGAGAATGTAAGTGGCATAGAGGTAAGCAATATTTACTGGCGGATCGGTTCGCATGAACACAGCGTCCATTGCTTCTAGGGGTTGCAGAGTGCGATCGGCCAGTTCATACCAAGGCTGCTGCACGACCCATCGCCCTTCCACCAGCTGCACAGGAGTTAGATGCACCCGTTCTAAGGTAGCCCAAGCTTTGCTATGCAATACACTCAAATGACTGGCCTCAGTTACCCAAACATCATGACCCATCTGTTGTGCCGCTTCCATAAGTGCCACGCTGGTATCGTGACCCGGATCGAGCCTGTGGATGGGGTCAATGATAAATGCCAATTTCATGGTGTTGTTAGTTGTCAGTTGTCAGTTGTCAGTTGTTAGTTGTCAGTTGTCAAAGGTATTTTTATAATGACCAATGACTAATAACTATTGCAGAAGTTCGTCGAGTTTGCCTAAAGCATCGAGTTCGTGGATATCGTCGCATCCACCGATATGGCGATCGTTGATAAAAATCTGAGGTACAGAAGTGCGACCGTTGGCGCGTTTAGTCATTTTTGCCTTTGCTTCCCAATCTCCATCGATGCTGTATTCAGTGAACTCCACCCCCTTTTGCTTCAGCAAAGCCTTAGCACGGATGCAGAAGGGACAAGTTCTCCAAGTATAGATTTCTACGTTGGCAGCCATAACATCCTCAAATATTAAGCAATATTACTTTATTTTAGTCTAATAAAAACTCAATCCTAAAAACAAAAAGCTTCTCAACATATTCAGATGTGAGAAGCTTTCTTTAGAATACCTATCTTCTAGGGGCGATCGAACAGTAGCTCAACTAGCACTCGATCCTACTGTTTGTTTTCCTTCCGTCTTTTGCCCAGACCTAGAGCTGCAAGACCAGTAAGCAAGAGTGCGCCCACTGTACTGGGTTCGGGTACACTCTTAGCTTGAGGTTGCGGGGCTGGAGGAGCTGGAGGTTGCGGGGCTGGAGGAGCTGGAGGTTGCGGGGCTGGAGGAGCTGGAGGTTGCGGGGCTGGAGGAGCTGGAGGTTGCGGGGCTGGAGGAGCTGGAGGTTGCGGGGCTGGAGGAGCTGGAGGTTGCGGGGCTATTCCTGCAAGTTTGCTACTACCCTCGCGATTTCTTCCAATTCCTACGCTGGTTGCGCGAACCCCAAATTCCTGCTTGGCAAACAGATCCAAGCTCAAAGCCTTCCCTGATTTGGTGGCTAAGGTAAAGATGGTCGATTGAAAATCGTCGCTACCGCCCTTTAGACCATTAGTACCAATTTCTACGCCAACATCGAATAAGTGCGTGTTCCCATCGCCGTTCAGATTCGCATTGCCGACAGTTTGAACAGTCCCAGCGGGGCCAAACACAGATGTCGTTACGTCTGAGCCTGTTACCATCAGATCGCTTAGGAGACTGTCATCCCCAATGTTGAAGAAGACTCCGCGTAGGTCGGCGATATTTTTGTAGGTTAAGTCAGTTACAACGTCAACCTTAAACTGAATTTTTCCCGCTCCTGCTGCTATGTCATCGAGGATATAGTTAACTTTAAGCAGATCGCCAGTGAAATTAACGGTGTTGAAAGTCAGCGATGCAGCAGCTGCGGGTGTGAAAGAAGAAGTAACTGCAACACCAGCAACTGCGAGGAAGGAAGACCCAATTAAAGTAGATAATACTCGTTTCATGTTAATTCAAACCTCATGTTTAGCGGAATAATGGCGTTTCTGGCTCAGTCTTGGCACAAAATAAATTTGTGTAATTAAATTTGCGACCTATGCTGACTGTTTGTGTGTTTTTTTTACAGAGGGACTAACCCCTCGATTAGGTAGACTGAACGGTAGAGGCTGGCTTTTACCTAAATCTCGTCAGTGCTTGTTCCTTACAAGTTCTACTGTATACCAGGGTTTCAATGGCTGTCTATATGAAAATCGTAAGCTTATTCATCTCTTTATATAACTGAGCCGTTGATTAAGCTTATGTGTACTTCCAATTTTTTGCTTGATTTTCCTTAAAAAAAATATCTAAGTCAAACCGTATGAATGGATGGGCTTGGCTTAGATATTTTCGGAACGGTTTATTTTTGCGTAGTTCTACTCTAGTAAATTAGTATCGAGTAATTATAATAGCGAATCACTAAGTATTTTTTCAATCAATGCCTGGATTATGTTCAGCACCAATACACACCTTTTCACGATTGAAAATGTTAAAAGTGGTTTTTTTGAGTAGTTACCGCAAAAACACAGTGTAGTTAATGAGTTGGCCAGGTCTCTGATGCTGGATTTGCAGGCTGAGGCGCTAATGCGCTGCAATAAACACGGATGGACGGTTGTTCCCTTGTCAAATATGCTGATTTGGGCACGGCATAATTAAAATTTTCGTATGACCGAAATATTTATGATGCCGTGTCCCTACAAAAATGTTCAGTATGAAGATTAGCATAATAATTCCAAAAGACCCGGATTTGCACGCAGCAGGCGATCGCTCAAACAACTTCAAAAAAAAGCGGTCGAGCCGCTGAGCGCGATCGACCGGAGTTGGTGGGCTACGAAATCGAAAATGGCGAGCTGTTCTTTATTAGAATCTGTATGAACTCGCAACTAGCAAAAAAAGAAGTTGGAAGCGCAACGCACTTTCAACTTCTTGCCCGATTTCAACCAAAAACTAGATGCTTTGGCTAACCTTGCGACGGCGCGATGCTGCCAGTGAAGCACCTACTAAGCCTAGACCTGCCAAAGAAGCGGGTTCTGGGATCTTTTTAATGCCACCGCCGGTATTGCCGCCACCGCCTGTAACGCCGCCAGCTAGCACTTTGTCACTGGTAGCTCCAGAGTAATTAACACCACCGCCTACCTGCTGGAAACGACCGACTGCTCTTAGCGAACCATCGCTCAATCCAGTTTGGAATGCAGTTTCAACACCGGAAGCAGTGAGGTTTGTGCCTTTGAGTGTAAAGCTGACGGAAGTATAATTACCTGCGGTCAGACCTGCCTGGGGATTTCCACCTGTAAAGTTCCCCGAACCAGCAGAGCGAATACCAACGTCAAATGTACCAAAGGGCTGTAGACTAGCATCACCCGCTACCGACTGGTTAGTTAAACTTGAATCGCCGTAAAGCTTTGTAAAAGCGCTGGTTCCTGCATTGTAGGTGTATGAGCTGATGATACTTGCCAAATCAAACCCTACACCAACCAGAGTTGACTTGGTTGCTCCAGATGTCGTCACCGTAGGTGTAACAGTGCCAGTCGTGTTCTTAATACCAAGATTGAGTAGAACGTCGCTACCCACCTGAGAAAAAGTAAAGTCCAACTTAGCTGTGGAACCAGTCGCGGGAGTATTACTAGAGCCGTACTGAGGGTCGATAAATAAGCTGAAGGCTTGTGCTGAGGTGGCGGTAAAGGCTGAAGCTGCAATAGCAACACCAGCAGCGAGTAAGGAGGAGCCGAGTAAAGTTGAAAGTGTGTTTTTCATATCAGTAAAATCTCCAGATTTTGAATAGCGATCGACTGGGAACACTTTTAGGATGTAACAAAATTGCTTTTTACATCCTGTGACTTCTCACTACAGAGCAGTGTTTCTAATCACAGGGGGGTTAACCACTCGACGAACGGCTTGGAACTTATGCTTTAAGCTTTCTGTTCGCAAGCTCAGTTCTGACTGAACCCTTGTAAGTTCAACTCTATACAAACGCTTAAGGCTCTGTCTAGTAAAGGACTCCAACTTCTTCATATCTTCATATAATCTGTACGGTTCTTAAAGCTTCTGTGTGCGATCGCTCTTTTTCTTCAACGATCCTTAAAGACGATCGATCGAACTAAGGCTCTAAGTAAACCTGTAAGCGAAGTATAATTTATTGTACTGTAATATGTAAAACTACTATTGCCAATTGGAGTAAAATAAGATTTATAGCGACTTAAAGGCTACCTTTTCACTGTTATGCTAAAATTATTTACGTATTAATACGTAGATTATCAATAAAAAGATCGTAATCAGAGAATTTTCAACTTTTACCAATCAGGATTTGAACGAAGCCGGGTTGTCGCCAACTCCGCTTCGTTCAACCTCTGATTCTCCACAGGTTGCTGGTTAGCTTGATTTTGACTTAGCTTCGAGACTCTCCAAACGACTCATCAATTCCTGATTTGATTTTTTCAACTGGTCGAGTTCTTCCCGCAGCTGTTTGACAGACTGGTCAGTACCAGCAACTTGCTGTACCTTTTGCACTGCTTCCTCAGCGATACGGCGGACGCGCCCATCGGGTGTACGATCGCCCAATGAGTTCAGTACTGGGATAGCTTTGGCTGTCTCCATCTGTCCCAACGCTATAACAACTGCTACCTGTGTTAAGAAGAAAGTTTCTCTGGATAACTCTTGTAAGTGTGCCAAAATCCAATCGACGTTGTTCGGCGTCTGACCTGTGGAAACCGCACCCAAAGCGCGAATTGCGGCTAGGCGCAAAGGTTGGGGGATACCGGGGTAAGTGTATTCCAAAATCAGATCGACCGCTACAGGTGATGTTTTTAACTGACTGAGACCTGCGATCGCACCAGTCCGCACCACCTCATTCCACCCAGCTTTTTGTCGCAGTATACGGCTAAGGAGTGCGATCGCTTCATCTTCCCGATCTTTAAGGATAGGTGATGCTACCATTCCCCCAATTGTACGAGCTGCTGACGACTCCACATAGTAACTGGCGTCGCCTTTTTCCAGCAGATGTTTCACAGCGTCATAACTTTCGGCTGTCTTAATTTTAGCTAAGGCTTCCACCACAGCGCGGCGGACTAGAGGGTTTTCATCGTTCAAACCATGAACTAAGGCTTCACCTGCTTGGTCGAGTTTCACTTCAGCTAGCTGTTTGGCAACTTCGGCGCGAATACCCCAGAAAGCATCTTTTTCCAGTGCATCTGATAGCGCTTTTACCGCCTCTAAGCTGCCTTTTTTCGCCAAAGTCTCAGCCGCGTAGATCCGCGAGATTGGGTCAGGATCGAATTGCAACTGCGCCTTCAGTTCAGCAACTGCATACTCCAAAGACACAGTTTTTAGATAGTGATTTCCAACATCAAAACTGACAAACTGCGGCTTCTCTTCCAACGGGAAGTAAAAAGTTTGTTCCCGTTCGTGTACTCTTACCGTAAAAGTTTTAAACTCTTTAAATTTGTCTTCTTGGGTATAGCCAAAACCAATCGGAATCTTCAGATCGAACAACCCGCTATCACTGCCATTATTGCCTTCTTTTGCCTGAGTTTGAGTGACTGTCACTTTAGCCAACTTGCTATCGCCATCCCAGGAATAGGCAACTTTGTAGTCTGGATGTCCGCCGCGATAAACATACTGGTCAAATAAAAACAGCAAATTGCGACCAGTAGTCTTTTCGATCGCCCGCAGCAAGTCTACAGTTTCCACAGTTTTGTGGGCGTTGTCTTGGACAAAAGTATGAATTGCCCGGAAAAACAACTCATCTCCCAATTCGGCGCGGATTGTGTGGTAGACGCAGGCACCTTTTTCATAGAGGTGTCGGTCATAAAGTTCGATCGCTTCCCGGTAGACATGAGTAACGATCGGACGACGATAACGACTGCTATCTTCGATAAAATAGTTACGCGCCTCATTCAGTCGATAGTACGCTGCATCCTCCAAACCATACTCGCTTTCCGTCCACAACACCTCAGAGTAGGTCGCCATCCCCTCTTTGATCCAAGCATGAGACCAATGCTTAATCACCACTAAATCCCCAAACCATTGGTGGGCGAGTTCGTGGGCGACTAAACCTTCGCTACCGCGATTATCCAAAGATGCCCTTTGATCTATCAAACATCTGTCTGTCAGCAGCGTTGTCGAGGTGTTCTCCATCCCCCCAAAAATGAAGTCATCAACGCAAACTTGTGCGTATTTGGGAAAAGGATAAGGATAGCCAAACTTTTCGCTGAAAAATTCAATCATTCGGGGCGTTTTGCCCATAGTGAGGCGGGCTTCTTCTTCCCGACCTTTTTCTACATAATAAGTTACGGGTTTGCTATTCCAAGTATCTTGAATTTCGGCAAAATCTCCAACTGCCAAAGTCATCAGATAAGTGGGATGAACTTCTTTCTGCAACCAGTGATAAATTTTGTCTTCGCCAACATCTTCTGTATTAATTAGTTCGCCGTTGGAGATAGCTATCAACGGTTTGGGAACTCGGACGCGAATTTCTGAAGTTGCTAGCTGTCCGGGATAGTCGAAGCAGGGAAACCAGAAGCGGGAATCTTCATCTTCGCCTTGAGTCCAAACTTGCACGGGTTTGTTAGGGTAGTGCTTGTCTGGCCCGATGAAGTAAATGCCGCGCTGGGGTTTTTGGGCAGTATAAGCGATCGCAATCTCGATCTGTTTCCCTACCTGCGTGGGTGTGGCAAGTTTGATGTGCAGTTGTTCCCCGTCACAGTCAAAATGCTGGGGCGAACCGTCCACCTGCACAGACTCGATATTCAAGTTTACCGCATCCAAGGTTAAACGATCGATCGCACTCCGCACAGGCGCTAATCTGATGCTACAAGTTCCTTGGCAGGTGCGGTTGGGAATATCTAGCGCCAAGTCTAGGAAGATATGTTCTACCTGTCCCGGTCTATCTGGATTGTAATGGGGGCGGGAACCGGGTAACTCAAAAGATTTATGGCGATTATTTTCGGTATCAAAATAAAAATGTAACTTCATGTGGGATTGACTCTGTGACACAGGAGAGGTATGGCGGGATTAACAAAATGCGATCGGGTACATTTTCCAGGTTAGCGTTTTTGTAACTTAGCGACTCAGCCCCACTCCAGTTTAGCTGTGCAGCGTGTCTTTGGCAGCGGTGGGGTCAGCGTCAGCGACTGGTTCGGTGTATTCGCAAAAAATGCCGATGCCGATTTTGAGGATGTAGAGGATGATGATAGTTGCGATCGCGGGATTTATCGGCAATGTAGTTAACTGTACCACCGAAATAATCAAAGCTGTCAGCAAAGCAGCATCTTCTGGTTTTTTAATATATTCGCTAAGTTTGCCGCGAAAACCTTCATTCCCGCAAAGTTCTTGTCGCAGAACTTTCAGCGTTGCTTCCCAGAGAGATTTCCGATCTCCAAATCTAGCTACTTCATTTACTTCTGACCATAGGCGATCGAAAGCTTCATCAACTTTGCCATCCTGTTCTTTCAGAGTAGCCAATGCTTTCTCTGCTGGATCGTAACCTTGCAATAATTGCTGCTTTTCGTTAATTTCGGTGGTTGTTAATTGAGTTTCCATTTCCCTATCAAATCCAATGGGATAACTTTTACATTATGATAACACCAATTTTAGCCATTCCAGGTATAATTGACCTAAGATACTTTAGTAGTTGCTTTTAGGAAATTTATAGAGATGAACGTATCACTGAGTCCAGAACTCGAACAGTTTCTTGACGAGAAAGTAAAAAGCGGCAAATTTCAGTCACCTAGTGAGGTAATTAACGAAGCGTTAAGGCTTTTAGAAGAGAGGGAACGTTCTCAGATGGCGCGTTTGGATAAGTTGAAAGCGAAAATCAGAGTGGGTATTGAAGAACTCGATCGCGGTGAGGGAATTGACGGTGACCTAGTGTTTGCTGAACTTGAAGACGACATCCAGCGAATTGAAACAGAAATGCAGCAAATTCAGGAAGCAAAATAATGGGCAGATACATTTTATCACCTTCAGCTAGATTAGACTTGAAGGAAATCAACACTTATATCGCAAGTAACAATCCCCAGGCTGCCAGAAGTCTCAAAGAAAGAATCAAACAACAGTGTAAGCTATTGGCAGATTTTGCCGAAATGGGGCGGAATCGGGATAATTTTGAGCCAGGGTTGCGGAGTTTTCCTCTGGAAGATTACATAATATTTTATCGTGCAATTGAAGGAGGTATTGAAATCGCACGGGTGGTGAGTGGTTACCGCGATTTAGAAATTCTTTTTCAAAGTGACGATCCTGAGTAACACCAAATCCCATCTGTTTACCTTTCTTTTAAGCCTGCGTAGGCAGGCTTTGTTTGTGTAGCCGCGACTTTAGTCGTTAGGCCAAAATTAAGAGTAATTCGTTAACTCCTGAATCAACTGCGTGGGAGTTATAATTCGAGGAGTAGTAACAGGAAAATCTGCTACGTCGCGAGTAACAATTGCCTCCAATTGATTTACTCTAGCAGTGCTGTATTGAATCCCATCTTCAAAATCCCTAAAATTGGCAATTAGCGCCATTGAGATTACAGATTGATCCACTGTAGCTACTTGACAAATAGTAGCCAATCTATTTAAGAAAGCGAGTGTCCAGTCTCGACCTTTATTCTTCCGAATAATGTAGTAAAGGTCGCCAAAAGTTGATGCTGAGACGTAACCTTCAATTTGCCTTTGTTGAGCAAACAAGAAAACCTGCTCGCTTTCGCTATAAAAAGGCTGTCGCTCAAGGGCAAAATCTATGATAATATTGGTATCAAGGAGGAGTTTCATAGATTATGTTTTTCCTTCAAAGCTTCCCACCGAGCTTGATCTGGATCGAAGTCAGGGGGTGCGGGTTCGGTATTTTCAAACAAGTCTCTAAATGCTTCTACTCTGCATGGGAGTTTTCTTTTAGGTTTGGCAGCTTGTGGTTCATTTTTACCCACCCTATCATTCTCAATCGTCTCAATCGTTTGCAAAACGATTACTTCCACATCTCCTGGTGGCATTTTAACAGGTTCAGTAACCGCTAAGTTACCAGCATCATCGACTTTTCCCTTGAGTTTGTAAGCTTGCATGGTATTCTCCTACAACGCTGTTTCTAGTTTAACTCCGATCGCCCGACTCATAATATATATTTTAGCAGGTGTATTTATATAATGCGATCGGACTCTATTACCCCATCATCTTCATCCGTTTCTCGTTCCAAAGCAGCAATAATCGTTCCTTCTAAATGATGCTGTTTCTGATTCTTCACATAAGCTACAGCCTCATCCAATTGCTTGCGTCCCAGAGAAAACACCCCGTACCCACGTTGCCAACCAAATTTTACTCCCGAACTCGGTAAAAGCTGATTCATTTCATGAGAACTGCTACCTTTGATATGTTTAACAAAATCTACAATTGAAAGAGTCGGAGGAATAGAAACTACTAAATGAATATGGTCTTCTATGCCGCCGATCGCATGAACAATACAACGATGTGAATCAGCTTTACCAATGATATAATTATAAAGGTCAGTTTCTCTTTTTGGATCGATTAGCGGTTGACGTTCTTTGGTTGCCCAAACAAGGTGATAATAGAGCCGCCAAAGAGCCATAAACATACCTTTTTTACATTGGCATAATTTTACACTATTTTGGTAATCTTGGGCAAGCTCCACTAATGATTAAACATTTATTTACAAACACAGATAATCGCTCACCCATCAGGCGGGCCTGATTCGCAGGCGGGGATTGATTTGCAGACGGTCTATCTCCCAGACGGGATGATTAATTCGCAGACATAGATAATCGCTCATCCATCAAGCCCGCCTTGAAATCAATTTCAAGGCTAATAGCGAAAGTCCGTTAAAACGGACTGAATTTTCCACATTATTCAGTCCTCTTCAGAGGACTTCTGCTATTAGCCTGCGAATTGATTCGCAGGCGGGCTGGTTCGCAGACGTGGATTGATTCCCAGACGGTCTATCTCCCAGACGGGATAATTAATCCGCCAACACAGATAATCGCTCATCCATCAGACCCGCCTGGAAATCAATTTCCAGGCTAATAGCGAATTGATTCACAGGCGGGCTGGTTCGCTCAAGTTCCGGGCTAATAGTTGAAGTTCACTGAAGTGGACTGAAATCGTTTACCAGTCCACTTCAGTGGACTTTCGCTATTAGCCCGGAGGTTGGAACCCCAGGCGGGTAATGGAAGTGGTGCTGCGTATAAATACTTATGGCTTGCCAGCGAAACTGCTAATACCTTAGATATAGATTCGGTCATCGGTTATTTACTAACTCAAGTTGCTAGTGAGTTCTATTGGCTTTTGTTCGGAATGGATAATGGGTACGTTGTTGCGCTTTAGCGCTATAAGAGCGCTAAAGCGCAACAACGTACCTGCTGCAAAAGCCTTAATGATATAACTAGCAACTTACGTTACTGATGACTAAGGACTGATGACTGATGACAAACTAATCAAATCTAAGGATAATAAAATGTCTGAAAAAAAACCGGGTCTTCTCAATCCTATTACAATTGGTCTTGCTGTTATCGTAGCAGGTGGCGTATTTGGCTATCTTTACTTGAAAGGTGTTTTTAGCGATGCCACAAGTCCTTTGGCTAGTGCCAAAGTTGTCCCAAATCAAGCATTGATGACAGGCATGATTTCCACAGACCCTAAAGCTTGGGCGCAATTGCAGCAATTTGGTACCCCGGAAGCTCAATCTGCTATTAACAAAGGTCTAAACGACTTCAATAAGCAGATGACAGCGGAATCCAAAATTGATTATGCAAAAGATATCTACCCTTGGCTTGGTAGTGTGATGTTTGCTGTTTTGCCATCAGACCCAAATCAAGCGTCAAAACAAAATCTTTTGATGGTAGTTGGGATTAAAGACAAAATTAGTGCTTGGAATTTTTCTAATAAAATTAAGTCGCAAATTAAAGGTCAGGAGACAGACTACAATGGTGTCAAAGTCTTGGAAACAACGGGCAGTAGCGGTAAAACGTACAGTGCTGTATTGAATGACCATTTAGTGTTGGCACCGGAAAGAAAAGCTGTTGAACTAGCGATCGACACTTTCAAAGGACAGCCTTCATTTGCTAAGAAAGAAAATGCAGCCAGCCTTCTTTCCAAGGGTGTAGATGTACAAAATACCCTGGCGCAAATTTACATACCTGAATACGGAAATGTAATACAGCAATTAATCGCCAGCAATCCTAATTCGCCCCCATTGCCGCCTCAATCTATGGCGCAACTAAAGCTGGTAAAATCTTTGGTAATGGGATTTGGAATTGATGATTCTGGTTTGCGGATGAAAGCAATAGGAAAAGTAGATCCGTCTTTAATTAAAGTAGAGTACAAACCTACTCCGGGTAAGGTGGTGGCGCAATTTCCGCTTGAGACGATCGCACTGATCAGCGGACAGGGAATCAGTCGCGGTTGGGCTGCTGTAGTAGCAGAATCGCAAAAGAATTCTCAACTTCAACAACAACTCGACCAATACAGACAGCAAATGAAAACCAGCTACAATCTTGACCTAGATAAAGATATTTTTGGTTGGATGGATGGTGAGTTTGCTTTAGCAGCAATTTCATCTAACCAAGGTTTTTTAGCTCAGTTTGGTTTTGGTGGTGCATTGGTGTTTAAAACAAGCGATCGCCAAACCGCAGAAGCAACTTTAGCTAAAATAGATGCGATCGCGCAAACTAACTCCATCACCGTAGCCGAAAGAAACGTCCAAGGCAAAACAGTAAAAGAATGGAAACTTCCCAGTCAAGAAATATTATTAGGATATGGTTGGCTGGATAATGAATCTGTATTTGTGGCAGTTGGTAGCTCACTTGTCGATGTAATGGTAACCAATTCCAACTCTCTCGATGGTAGCGAATCTTTTAAAGCGATCGCAGGTTCTTTGCAGAAGCCAAACGTAGGCTACTTTTACATCGATATGGACAAAACAATGTCCTTGGTAAATCGTAACCTCGGTGCTGCACAAAATAGCCCCATTCCGCCAGACGCCAACGCCATCCTCAATTCCATTCGCGGTATCGGACTCACCGCTACTCAGCCTGACGCATCAACGAGTCAAGTGGAAATGTTGCTAGCACTCAAACCAAAAACAAAATAGTCATTGGTCATTAGACATCTCCTTTCAAAGAATGTAGAGACGTTGCATGCAACGTCTCTACAAGGGTTCAAGGGTTAGCACCTTTAATTTCTGGAGATGTCTATTGGTCATTAGTCATTGGTCGTTGGCAGGATTCTGAATACAAATAACCAATGACAATTGACAATTGACAATTAACAATTAACAATTAACTAATGACAAATGACAAATGACTAATCAGATGACTGCTACTGTAAATACCGATCCTGGAATAGCTTCGCGCTTAATCAACGGAGTGCTTGCTGTCAAACCGATAGCTGCCTTAGCCAAACATCAAGCTCGTCAGATGATGATGAAACGAGCCGAGAAGATTGGTGTGTCTTGGACAAAGCAAGTAGAGGAGTTGCGATCGCAGAACTGGGAAACCCACCTAGCGCAGGTACAAAACCCCAACATAACTTACCCAGATTACTACCTGCGATCGTTCCATGCCTATGACGAAGGCAATCTCGGCTGGGAACCTGCCTTAGAAGTCGAAGTTGCCGCCTATACCGTCCACGCCACTATCTGGGGGAATGCCAGTGCCGATGGAGATGCCAAGCTACGTCAAAGTTACCACGATATCCTCAAAGCCCATATTCCCAACCAGCCGCAAGACATCTTGGATATCGCTTGCAGCGTAGGAATGAGTACCTTTGCCCTCCAAGATATATATCCCCAGGCAAAGATGACGGGTCTTGACTTATCACCTTATTTTCTGGCAGTTGCAAACTACAAATCCCAACAGCGTAATGCTCAAATTCGCTGGGTACACGCCGCTGCCGAATCAACTGGTTTACCGACAGCATCTTTTGATTTAATCTCCATCTTTTTGCTTTGTCACGAACTGCCGCAAGCTGCAACGGCACAGATTTTCCGCGAAGCTCGGCGTCTGCTGCGTCCCAACGGTCATTTATCGATTATGGACATGAATCCTAAATCGGAAATTTATGCCAAGATGCCGCCGTATATTCTTACTTTGCTGAAAAGTACCGAACCTTGGTTGGATGAATATTTCAGTTTGGATATTGAAGAAGCTTTGGTAGAAGCGGGTTTTGCGGCACCGACTGTTATTCGCAACAGCCCTCGTCACCGCACAGTTATTGCCAGAGCGATCTAAAAGTTGGGTGAAAAAGTTGGGTTTCACCCAGCTTTTCCATTTAATAATGACGCATTTTTTCTTTTTCCCATTGACTTATTAGACTCTTTTTGCCCAACAACTACTTATGACCACACCAGGGAGTCACCTATATAGGGAAAATATTTGTAAATAAATTTAAATTTTATATCTTTTTTGAGCGAAACCTTCAAGAAAGACTTACAATATGTCAAATTCTACCTTAATCAAATCATATTCTTTTCTTAATTTCTCCATAGCAACTTGCTAGTTATTCCTTAACTTTCTGGAGACATAGTAATCCATGCGTGCCGCAAAGCTGACTGATTTTTTGGCGGCATTGAACAGTGGTGCAAAATTTGTTTCTTAAGAGAGAGGAAGAATCTGTAATGGCTGCTACAGGGCAAAATTTGAGTTTCAGCCGCTTTTGTTCTGCCTATTTGGCTCAGTCTGGCTTCGTTGATGCGAACGGCCAGGAAATACCAATCTATTTCGCTCCCGAAGAGAACGATCCAAAAAGTCGTGGCTGGGCGGTATCTCCCGACGGCGTAGCTTTGTCGATCGACGGATTGGGTCGCTACGCCAAAGAAAATATCGTTGCTGCTTCCCAATATCGAGCAATCAATTCCGATAAAACGGTTTTGTTTAGCACAGAAGATTTCACCGACGGCGAACTTTATATGTTTGTCGGTCAGCAAACCCCACAAGATCCCAACGGCTTCAAAGATGGTCAGTTGTATGCACTGAAAGTCGATGGAATAGACGCTGAAGTTATGACTGAAGGCGTCAAAATTGGAGCGAAATGGACACCTATACCTAAAGATATTGCAAAGATACCATGGCGACCTGGGCAACGATGTCATCATTGGTGGCGCTAGCAACATGATTTATGGCAACAAAGGTAAGGACTATCTCATTGCCGCAGATAATTGCACGCTGCGCGGCGGTAAGGATGATGACATTCTTGTCGGTGGTACAAATAGCACGCTTTACGGTGATTTAGGCAACGATGTTTTGTTTGCTGGCAATGGCAACAACGTTCTCATTGGCGGCGATGGAATAGATGAGTTCCGCATTGCTAATACTGCACTTCCCGGTGCTGTCAATATCATCGCCGATTTCAAAGCCGGTACGGATGCGATCAGCTTAGCTAGCGTGCCTGGGGCGACGAGTTTTGAATCTCTTCGGTTCACCCAAAATAGTGCTGATGTTCTCATCAGCATTTCTGGCAAAGATGTGGCTTTAGTACAAGGTGTTCAAGTGAGTGCTATTAGTAGTAGCAATTTCCTCTTCCGTTAAGAACAGAGTGTAGGGTGGACAATGCCCACCCTACATCCTATTACGTCCGTTGGGAGACAAGCGTACTTCTCGCAATAAATAAGAAATAACCCAATTGCGGAAATTATTAAGCGAACCAATGTATCTCACTGAAAGAGAAAACCGCTGTAGTTCGGCTGCTTCTCTCCAATGGCAGAAGCCATATCGGGTGTATTCCTGCGATCGTTATATTTATGTCAAACTAACGATAAGGGGAAAAAGAATCCGTGATTGCTAATCAACACGAGAAAGGTTGGGAAGTGATTTACCATCGCGCCCACGCTTTGCTAGCTGCGGTATTGGCGGGACACTGGCGGCCAAAAGACCGCCCCTTGCGCTGGATTGAAACAATAGCGGCGATTTCCCATCACGATGATTTAGAACGGGAATGGGAAGGAAACCATCTCACTGAAGTGGGTACGCCTTTAGACTTTACCCTTGGCAAGGAAACTAAAACTGACATTAAACCGTTGACAGAATTGACGACTAATGCCCGCTACCGGGGACGGTGGGTGGCAATGCTGATTTCTATGCACATGAGCTTTTTGACTGAAGGGAAACGGGGAGAATCAAAGGAATTGGATAGCTTTTTGGACGAACAAAAAGAACATCAAAAAAAATGGCAGCGGGAACTTAAAATTACCAAAAAGGAAGCGGATGAAGCTTATGCTTTTATGCAATTGTGCGATCGCCTTTCGCTGATCCTCTGCAACCGGGAATTACCAGCGGGCGAACGTGCCTTAGAAATCGCCAAGGGGCCAGACGGCAAACGCTATGATATCATGCAACGTAGTGATGGCAACGTCACCGTGACACCCTGGCCTTTTGAAGAGGAAGAATTTCCTGTTACTTTGGAAGCGTGCTACCTAAATCAAGTCAAATTCGACAGTAATGACGAACTCACAAAAGCGCTTCAACAGGCACCGATTGAATTATTGGAGTGGAAATTTGTAAAATAACGATTTTTTGATAGTGGCGATCGCATATCTAACGGGCGATCGCCTGCTGTACGCCAAATTACCCAGAGCATTTCGATCCTAATCGCATTAGCATTGCGGGTTACTAAATAAAAACATTTGTCCTTATAAAAATCCAGCTATGTCTAATCCACAAAATACATCTCAATTTCCTACACCTGTAAAAACTGTTCGGGTCGATGCCTTATCGGTGCGAGTATACGACTCGGAAGCTACTATGGCGCAAGACGTGGCGCAACTGGCACAATCCTATTTGCAAAACCTCCTCACTCAGCAGGAGTCTGCGGCTGTACTCCTGGCTACAGGCAACTCGCAAATCGAGTTTCTAGACGCCCTAATTGCCAGAGGAGGCGTGGATTGGTCTAAAATTACCCTTTTTCACCTAGACGAATATTTGGGGATTGATGCGGAACATCCTGCCAGTTTTCGTCGATATATGCGCGATCGCGTTGAAAATAGGGTGCATCCTGCGGTTTTTCATTACATAGAAGGGGACGCGATGCAACCCCTGGATGAATGCGATCGCTATTCTCAACTTTTGCGATCGCAACCCATAGACCTTTGTTGTCTTGGATTGGGAGAGAACGGACATTTAGCTTTTAACGAACCGTCTCTAGCCTCTTTTAATGAAACTAGACTTATAAAATTGGTAAAACTGGACAAAAAAACGCGCCAGCAACAAGTAAACGAAGGTCATTTTCCCAATCTTGAAGCCGTGCCGCAATATGCTTTTACACTCACCATACCGACGATCTGCACTGCAAAACAAATCTTTTGCTTAGCGCCCGAAAAACGTAAAGCTTCGGCGGTAAAAAATATGTTGACAGGAGAGATTAGCTCGGCAATTCCAGCTTCCGCACTCCGCCAACAAACTCAGGCGACGTTATTTTTAGATACAGATTCAGCAAGTCTACTTTGATCTGTACTGTTACGGCTTCTGTTTGGTGGGCAAATTCTCGCCAAGTTGACTGAATCAAGCTTTTGAGTGTACCATGCTGTAATTTATGTAGTTAATACAGGAAAAACCTATCTCATGCCCGATGCCATAGGACTTTTTGACGAAAGCTTTTATCTAAGCAGCAATCTCGATGTTGCGACGGCTGTAAGTAATGGTTCCTTTAGCAGTGGAATTGACCACTTTAATAAATTCGGTCGATTTGAAGGTCGCGACCCCAGCGCACTGTTTAACACAAGCTTTTATCTCGAACAAAACTCAGATGTCGCCGTCGCCGTTACAAACAGGCAAATCGCGGCATTTGACCACTTCGAGGATTTTGGGAAATTTGAAGGTCGCGACCCCAGCAATCTGTTTAATACCAGTGTTTACCTGAAACGAAATCCAGATGTTGCAGTTGCAGTTGAAGGAGATCTCATCACCGCATTCGATCACTTTGAGAAGTTGGGTCAATTTGAACGCCGCGACCCCAATACTTTGTTTAACACTCGTGTGTATTTAGAACGAAACCCAGATGTCGCAGCAGCTGTCCAGCGTTCCGAACTCACAGCATTTGACCACTTTGTAAAATTCGGCATTAACGAACAACGTCCGCCAGTCCAAGCTTTCAGCGTTTTGGACACTTTTCTAGTTGGCAATACCAACGGTAACAACGTGGTGCGTTTTGACCCGAAGACGGGAGCTTTTTTAGGAGAGTTTATTCCCGCTAATCGTGGTGGACTGTTTTCTCCAGACAACTTGCTTTATGGGCCAGATGGCAATGGAGATGGCATATCCGACCTTTATGTCAGCAGTGGAAATAAGCCTGCAACTTCAGCAGAAACGGGTGCTTCTGCAATATTGCGTTATGACGGTGTAACGGGAACATTTATTGATGTCTTTGTCGGCGATAATCCCAATACGCCCAATATTGATGAAAGCGGCGGTTTGTTTCGCCCTTACGGTTCTGCCTTTGGCCCCGATGGTAATCTTTATGTCAGCAGTTTCCTTTCTGACCAAATCCTGCGCTACAACGGCAAAACCGGGCAATTCATAGATGTGTTTGCCACTGGGAACCAGCAAGCGGGCGGATTGAACGGGCCAAACGGCCTCCTGTTCAGCCCCGATGCTAGCCTCTACGTTACCACTCAAGGCAGTGTGGCGCGTAACGGTGAAGCCGATTTTAGCGATGGTCTTCCCAGTCAGGTACTGCGTTTCAATCTGCAAACAAGACAATCCACCGTGTTTGCTTCCCCTTCACCTTCACCGGATAGTTTTGGGTTTGTTAGCCTTTTGGGGATGGCTATTGGCCCCCGCGACGGCAACCTCTATGTCAGCGACTTCGCTAACGATATCAGACGCTATGATTTGCAGACTGGGAACTTGCTAGGTGTTTTATCGACAAATTACACCAGTACTTCTCCAAGTAGCAATTTCATCGGTAGCTTGGCGTTTGGATCGGATGGTAATCTGTTTGCGATCGGCTTTGACAATCGCGATAATGCTTCTAGCATAGGTGCTATCTTGCGCTACAACAGTACTGGAGAGCCTCTTCCTTCACCAGGGAATACTGCCTCTATCTTCGTTCCGCCTGACACCAGGTTAACTCGTCCGATCGGCATCGCTTTTTTTGTTGGTTAACCGATATGGACGTCACTAAAGTCACAACAGGTGGTGTTTGCCATCACCCATTACAGCCAAAACACATTTCATTATAAAAAGTAACCATCCAGAATAATGCGGTCACTAGCCGCATCACTGTCCCAATACCTGTCGTGTCTCGTTGGAATATCCATGTTCGATCCCACGCAATTAATCATCGACCACTTCGTTCTTCAGCTGCGAGACGGCTACAAGCGCACTTATGGAGGTTGGAAGCCTGACTACGCAGATATAATTGGTTGGGCCGGAAATATGGCCCTGGAAAATATCGCCAACAGCGACGCCCTCTATCACAATGTCGAACACACCATCTTAGTCACCTTGGTGGGACAAGAAATTCTGCGGGGCAAACACATCCGCGAGGGTGGTGTGTCCTGCGAAGATTGGTTGCACGCCATCATTTCCTTGTTGTGCCATGATATTGGTTACGTTAAGGGGGTTTGCAGGCAAGACCGTCCGCCGGAAGTTTTGTATGCTACAGGCATAAACGGTACAATGGTGAAATTGCCTCTAGGCTCATCTGATGCCAGTCTGGCTGCTTATCACGTAGATAGAGGCAAACAGTTTATTCAAGAACGCTTTGGGTATCACAAGCTAATTGATGCTGAGTTGATTAAGCACAATATCGAATTGACCCGTTTCCCTGTGCCAGCAGATGAGGATCATCAGGACACTCTAAACTATCCTGGTTTGGTTCGCGCCGCCGATTTAATCGGTCAGCTGAGCGATCCGCGATATCTTAAAAAGATTAGCGCCTTGTACTATGAGTTTGAAGAAACGGGCGTGAATAAAAACTTAGGCTACCACCACCCAGGCGATGTGCGTCAAAACTATGCCAAGTTTTACTGGAATGTGGTCTATCCTTACATTAAAGATGGACTGCGCTATTTAGATCTGACGCAAGAGGGGAAACAAGTTCTGGCGAATCTCTACTCGAATGTCTTCGTTGTGGAGCATGAGCAGTCTAATATTGGTGTAGCGTAAACCGAAAAGTCGTGAAATTTCAGCAAATATATGGTCAGCGGTGAGTTGTCAGTGGTGCAGAGGAACTTACCGCTGTTGGCATAAAATGCGATCGGGATAAGTAGGTAGTATATGTAACGAAACATAAAATTTCTGTATTTGGTACGTAGTTGCGCTTTAGCGCTCTCATCTCTGCTACGTAGCAAGGATAAAAGCGCTAAAGCGCAACTACGTACCAGCACTTCAAAAACCCTGCATACTAACTAAATCAATACAAAGCTGATTAACGGCCTCTCTATCCACACTTTTTGGCAGTGTAGATTTGGCATAAGCAACGTCGAGTTGCTGGTAAAGGTGATTAGCGATCGCCATCACTTCATCATAACTATACTCTCCTCTTTTAATCGCCAGCAACTCTTCGGCATCACCCACTTCTCTCCGGTCAATTATCACATTCTGCGTTTCTAAAATCTCAATCCCGCTTTTTAACAGCCGGATCGCCTGCATAACAAATTTGGCATCATAGCCAACTTTCGCTTCCATTGCTGCCCGTGCGGGATTGCGGTTTTTCTTCCATTGTTGATAGTTTTCATATTCTCTGTTAGCATTATGATACTGTTGAGTTTTTTGGATTAATTTAATGAAATTTTCCGATGTATTAGCGAGTTTTGTGGTATAATCTAACGTCTCTTCTGGCAAAGCATACTGCTTTAACACTGCCTTAAAATCTATTTCTGCCATTAGCAAATTATAAAGCTCTTCCGCCTCTGATAAAAACTGAATGCGACCTCTAATCAAAAGATAGAGATATTCCAAAAACGCATTTAGTTGTACAACCGTCAGCGGTTGGGTTGGCGCTAAACCAAAGTCTTCTGGCTCAGGTTTGTGTTGAGGAGGATTGAGCAACCAGCGACGGTGAGATTCTAATTTTTTGATTTGGGCATAACCGTATCCCGCATAAGTTTGCCTCACCTTTTTTGACAGAAACATCTCTTTGTGTTGCTGCAAGGTTCTGCCGACATCGGTGATATGAGCATAGTCTTTGAACCAAAGAAGTTCCAAAATATTGGGATTGTTGTCAGCAGACAGTTGCAAAAACTTTTTTAGCTCATAAATACAAGTATCTTTCGATAAATAAGAAAAGTTTCCCGGTTCTTCCGTCCAACCGCTATCTTTTTGTTCTATAGTTTTCAATCCCAGGTAATAAGGTTTCGTCGCTATAAAGATGCCGCGATAGTCACGATCGGAGGTTTCAGTGGCTAAACCGTAGCCCTGACTGCCTGTTAAAGCGATAATAATTGTTCTTTGTTCTATTTCTTGGCGATTCATTGACAGATTTTGAGGGATGGAAGGCACAGAGGTGAACTGTTAAGCTATTACGCATCTAAATCGAATACAAAGACGGGCAGGATGCCCATCCCACAAGAAGCAAGAGAAAAACTGACTGTGAAATTAGATGCGTAGCAGCTTATCTAGAAGTGAATCTGGAAAAAAGATGAGAAGCTGGGTCATGTTTGGAGTATATTATAACATATATGCTAGAATATGCCAATACTTGCTAATACTTTAAGTGACTTGTTTCAATACCTTAAGTTCTAGGGAATTTTTCAGATTTTTGAAGTTTCTCTTAGAATTTGGATATTGTTACCGCGTCTTTCCAGAAATTGCCCCAAACATTATGATGTCGCTCTATTGCAGTCAAAGACACGAAAATCAGACCACCAGCCGCTTCTGTTTCCAATGCGGCGAACCGCTCTGGCTTCCTGTGGGGCAGATTCTAGAAACCCGCTATCGCATACTCAGTCATTTGGGGGCTGGAGGCTTTGGACGCACCTACTTAGCAGAAGATCTCAATCGCTTCAACGAGCGTTGCGTTCTCAAGGAATTTGCGCCCCAGGTAAAAGGATCTCGCGAGTTACAAAAAGCCAAGGAGTTATTTGAGCGAGAAGCCAGTGCTATTTATAAATTAAACCATCCTCAGTTGCCTGGATTTCGGGAGTTTTTTGAGGCGAATGCAGCGGTCGGCGGCGGCTTGTTCTTGGTGCAAGATTATGTTGATGGTCAAACTTTCTACGACTTGTTGAAGTCTGGCAGAAGTTTCCCGGAAGCGCAAGTAAAGCAAATACTGTGCCAAGTATTACCAATTTTGTCGTACATCCACTCTCAGGGAGTAATTCACCGAGATATTTCTCCAGATAACCTCATCTTGAGGCTTTCGGACAATTTGCCGGTGCTAATTGATTTTGGCGGCGTCAAGGAAGTAGCGGTAACAGCTATTTCAAAGTTAACTCAGGTAGGTACATTACCGACCTTGTTGGGCAAAGAAGGTTATGCCCCAGAGGAGCAGATGCAACAGGGACAAGTGTTTCCCAATAGCGACTTGTACTCTTTAGCAGTGACGGCGTTGGTGTTGCTGACTGGTAAGAAACCCCAGGAATTATACGACAAGTTTAAAGGAACTTGGCATTGGGGGAAGGAAATTAAGGCTAGTTCGCCATTGGAAGCGGTGTTGAAGAAAATGTTAGCTTATAAAGCGAGCGATCGCTACCAGTCTGCTGACGAAGTTCTCCAAGTCCTCCAATCTGTAACACCAGCAAAACCTGCCAACCCAAATATTTCTCAGATACGTACTATGGTGGTTGCTCCGGGTAACCGCACTCCCGCTGCACCGCCAGTCAGTACTCCATCTAGCCATACAATAATAGTGCCTCCTGCCAAAGGTTTCCTCAGACGTTTGGTAACGAGAACGGCGGGTATCGGCTTGACTATAGTAACTGGAATTGGTGCGTGGGCAGGGTTTAACTGGTTGATGGAGGCGACAAGATCGATCGCGCTAACTGAGCGAAAGGTTTTGCCATTGCCTATTTCAAACCCACAAAACCGAGCCGACAAACTTTTAAATCGTCGCAAAGCTTTAAGAATTCGAGAAGAAATGTTTAATACCCAGGTGAATAAGCGATTTTATGCTAAACATCCGGAATTAGGCGGACGACAGCTAACTAATTCGCCAGAAGATGCTGTTTTACGGGAAGAATGGTATCAGATTGCTGAGGATTTGTTGGAAAAGGGAATTTAATTGGAGCTAATACGGAATCTGCAACGATTATGCCCTTTATTCTCTCCCTCTTCTTCTTGGCGTCCTTGGCGTCTTGGCGGTTCGTTTAACCCGGATTTGATATAATATCGTGTCCGGTTGCATCGTTAGTACATGAGTGAGATCGTCAAATTGTCTGTTGTCATCGTTGGTTAAATTTTTACCGCAGATGTAGGCGCTTCGCCTTCCCGTAGGGTAGACGGATGAACGCAGATTAACGCGGATAAGAATAATCACACGATTTTTTTAGGTAACCGATGCTTAAGGACATGATATAGCGTTTTCAAATGAGTCGCGAACACATATTTAATAGTGAATGTTGGGTTACGACGCGGTAAAAGACGTATCTGTGAGCATTATTAAGTTAATTACCGCGTCTAACCCAACCTACCATTGTTTACCTCTCAAATGGAAACACTATATAACTTGTAAAACTTGTACTATCTCTCCCGGTGCGATCGCTTTTATTCCTTGTGGCAAAACAGCTAAACCATTAGTTTGTGCTAAATTAATCAAGTTACCGGAACTGTGACTGCCACCTGCTAAATGAAATTCGTAAATGCCATCTACTAAATGTAATTTGCCCCAAAGATAGGTTTCTCGTTTGCCATCGGAACGCAAATCGTGATATGTTCTAGCCTGCACAAACTTTGGCCCCCAAGACTGGGAAAGCCCAGAAAGTTTTCTCAGCGCCGGTTGCACAAAGCGCCAGAAAGTCACCAAAGATGATACTGGATTTCCCGGCAAACCGAAATATAGTACTGAGTGCTGAGTTGTGTTTGGTGTAAAAGTGGCGAAAGTTAGTGGTTTACCGGGTTTGATGGCGATCGCGCGAATGTGAATTTCGGCACCTAGCGATGCGAGGATTTCATCTACATAATCGTAATCGCCGACTGAGACGCCGCCGGAAGAAATAACTATGTCAGCAGATGCAACAGCTTGAGCGATCGCACTTTTAAGCGCCTCTGGTTCATCGGGAACAATGCCCCGCATCTGGGGTATGCCGCCGCTGTGCGCCACTAAAACTGCCAGAGCGTACTGATTCGAGTCTACAAGCTTACCGGGTTGCAGAGGCCCTTCGGGCGTCACCAGTTCGTCACCAGTGGACAGAATTGCCACGCGAGGGCGGCGGTAAACTGAAAGTTGGGTACACTGGGCAGATGCGAGTACAGCTATTTCCGTAGCACCGAGAAGAATTCCCGGCGGTAGTAGAGATGTTCCAGCTTTGTAGAAAGATCCCTGATGACGCACAAATGCTTGGGATTCCGGTGCTGAGTGGATGAAAACGCGATCGCCTTCTATGCGCGTCACCTCCTGCATCACCACCGTATCCGCACCAGATGGCATCATAGCACCAGTCAATATCCGGGCAGCTTGTCCGGGTTCAATAGAGCGCTGAGGTTGATATCCAGCCGGAATTTCCTCTACAATTTCCAGTACAGCTGGCTGTTCGGCACTACAACTTTGCACATCGGCATAACGAACAGCATACCCATCCATAGCCGAATTGTCCCAGTGGGGAAAATCCAGCTGACTTGTCACGGCTGCGGCTAAAATGCGATCGGCCCCCGCCAATAAGTCTACAACCTCTGTATCCCGCTCTCGATCTAGCGGCTGCACCAAATCTAAAATAATTGCTTCTGCTTCTTTAACCGCCAGCATCCCCATTCACCCCGCCTCAACTCTTTCCCCCATTATTACTTTCCTCTCTGCCCCTCTGCCCCCCTGCCCCTCTGCCCTAGCCCATTTTGACTTTTGACTTTTGACTTTTGACTTTTGACTTTTGACTTTTGACTTTTTTGGCCCCTCTGCCCAGTCCCTAAAAAAAGTTAAGCAATTAGTTGCTGAAGCTACCCATTATGTGAAATGATAGATATTTGTGTTTAATTCTGCCGAGACTGTAGGGCTTGCAAAATTATGGCTAAAGGCGTTCGCATTGTTGTGACATTGGAATGTACCGAGTGTCGCACTAACCCAGCTAAACGCTCCAATGGCGTGAATCGTTACACCTCGCAAAAGAACCGTCGCAATACGACGGCGAGACTAGAACTGAAAAAGTTCTGCACTCACTGTAACAAACATACCGTTCACAAGGAAATCAAATAGTCATCGGTCATTGGTCATCGGTCAGTAGTAAACTGATTGGTAAAGCTTTCAGATTTCAGATTTCAGATTTGAAGAGTGAACTGGCACGGTAGGGCGAACGCCCACTAGACCGGCTCACCATTAACTAAAAATCTTCTCCTTTTCCTACATCTGAAATTTTCGGTAAATGACACAATGGCTAATGGCTCAATGACTTTTGACAAATGACAAATGACAAAGGATAACTAAGAATGACTTACTATCGTCGCCGCCTTTCCCCAATTAAGCCAAGCGATCCGATCGACTACAAGGATGTCGATCTGTTACGCAAATTTATTACCGAGCGGGGTAAGATTTTGCCGCGCCGCATCACGGGTTTGACGGCTAAGCAACAAAGAGACCTGACCATAGCCATTAAGCGTGCCCGCATAGTGGCGTTGTTGCCCTTTATTAACCAAGAAGGGTAAGCAGATTTTGGATTTTGGATTTTAGATTATTAGGCTATAGCTAAATTCCAAAGTATTTGCTACTAATGCAGCTATTCCCAAATCCAAAATCTAAAATCTAAAATCTAAAATCTAAAATCTCAAGACTGGGATATCAACAGATTGTGGAAAAAGGAAAGCTGGTCGAAGTTCGGCTACATGGAGAGCGGCGGTTGGCCGTTACAGAACGTCCAGAGGGGAAAACAAAGTGGGTCGTGCTAGATGAGCGCGGTCAATCTTATACCGTCAATCCCCAGCAAATCAGTTATGAAGTAACTGGTCAAAGTTATCTGCAAAAAGAAATATCAAAGTTCCGTCAGGAGGTGGAGCCGTATCTCGACCCTGACAGTCTAGAAGTAGCTTGGGAAATATTGGTCGAGGACGGTACTAATAGCACCAACGTAGCGGAGATGGCTATGTTGCTGTTTTCGGAGAAAAGTCCGGCTCAGTGCTACGCGGCGTACTACTTGCTGTCGGAAGACAAGCTTTATTTCAAGCAAAAGGGCGATCGCTACGAGCCCCGCTCTCGCACTTTGGTTGAGGAACTGAAACATCAGTGGGAAGTGGCGAGTCAGCGCAAACGAGAGTCTGAAGAATTTTGGGCTCGCGTGCAGCAAGGACTTGCTGGGGAGTCGGTGGAATGGCAAAGTAGCGATCGCACTCGTTTGGACGCATTAGAACGGTTTGCAGCGCTGGGAGAAGAAGCTACGGGACGTGCTATAGCCCAAGAAACCCTGGCAGCTTTGGACCGATCCGGTACTCCTCAAGCAGCTTTCGATCTGTTGGTGCAGCTGGGCTTGTGGAGTACACACGAGAACCTGTTTCTGCGGCGCAGCCAGATCCCAGTTCACTTTTCTACTAAGGTGCTAGAAGTGGCTCAGCAGCGTATAGAGTTTCTACCCGCAGATCCAGACTTAAATCGCCTGGATCTGACTCATCTGAAGGTTTACACCGTTGACGACGAAAGTACTCGCGAAATCGATGATGGGTTGAGTTGGGAGAAACTTGAAGATGGGCGCGGACGGCTTTGGGTTCACATTGCCGATCCCAGCCGTTGGCTGACACCAGGGGATGAATTAGATATGGAGGCCCGTCGTCGCAGTACAACGCTGTATTTGCCGACAGGCCCGATCCCGATGTTCCCCACAGAACTAGCCACGGGGCCAATGAGTCTGATCCAGGGAAAAATCTGTAACGCCCTCAGCTTCGGGATTGTATTGGATGAAGTTGGAGCGGTGCAAGATTACAGCATCCATGCCAGCATTATCAAGCCGACTTATCGCCTGACTTACGAAGATGTGGATGAAATGCTGGAACTGGGCGTTCCGGCAGAACCAGAATTGGCGGCGCTTCACCTTAAGGCGCAACTGCGACAATCGTGGCGGCGTTCTCAAGGTGCGATCGGCATCCACCTGCCAGAAGGGTTGATTAAAGTTGAGGATGACGAGATCTACATCCAAGTTTTAGAAGACTCCTCATCGCGCCAGATGGTAGCAGAAATGATGATTTTGGCTGGCGAAGTAGCAGCTCGTTACGGTCAAACCCACCAAATAGCTTTACCCTTTCGCGGTCAGCCCCAACCAGAACTACCTTCAGAAGAGGAATTACTGCAACTTCCAGCTGGGTGGGTTCGATCGGCAGCAGTACGTCGGTGTATGCCCCGCAGCGAAATGAGTATAACTCCTGCTCGTCATGCGAGTCTGGGCTTGGATACCTACACTCAGGCGACTTCTCCGATTCGTCGCTACACGGATTTGCTAACCCATTTCCAAATTAAAGCTCATTTGCGTGGCGATCGCTTGCCTTTCTCGGCAGATGAGTTGAGGGAAGTGATGATGAGCGTCACTGCGGTGAGTCAGGAAGCAAGTTTGGTGGAACGCCAAACCCATCGCTATTGGGCTTTGGAATATCTGCGCCGCCACTCGGATCGGGTATGGCAAGCAGTGCTGTTGCGCTGGTTGAGAGAAGACGACAGGTTGGGGTTAATTCTGTTGGAGGATTTGGGGCTGGAATTGCCGATGGGCTTCCGGCGTTCTGTATTTTTGGGCGATCGCTTAGAAGTTCGGGTTAGCCACGTCGATCCGCGCCAAGATGCGATCAAGTTCCAGGAAGTGGTCGATCGACCGGCGCAAACAGCTGCTACTTAAATAATTAAAAATTAAATAATTAAAAATTAAAGAAGAGGAGGAACAAGAAAGCAAACTACTGACATTACATTGAGTCAGTACTATTTACTTCCGTGGATATTGGGGATTGTTCTTGACAGGTAGCTACAAAAAATTCTACCTGAACGAAACCTATATCTATTAAATCTCCATCCCGAAGGGTACGGCGCTCTAAAGTAGTTAACTGACGATGATTTACCTTAGTGCCATTCCTGCTACCAAGATCTGTAATGTGAAAGTGCTTGCCAAGTTCATGCCCAATTACACCGTGGTGGCGAGAGATACAACGGTCTTGGATAGCGATCGCGCAGTTCGATCGCCTTCCAATCAACCAACTGGAAGCATTGTCTATAATTTGTACCCCCTGAGATTCGGTAAGATTAGTTACCAGAAAAGTGGTGCTACCCGTGTTAACAGCTTGGATGTAGAATGGGGCAACCTCGCACCGCTTAGGGGCATTCAAAATTGGTTCGATAATCGTTGTAACCTGCTCAACGTCGTGGTTACAGTTGGCAAACAAAGAGCGTAAAAAAGAGGTATTTTGCTCTAAAAATTTTAAGGCCCGATCGGTGGAGTTGGTGGTGTGACTTAGGTTTGACATATCGCTTTCTCAAGAAAATTATGTGCAAAAATATCAAGCTTTAACAGATGTAGCCACAGCTAGATATGTTAGGACAATATAGAGCTATTCCCCGCAAGGAAGCCACTGTGTTTGTACGGCTTCCGTTGCACTCAGCACTTTGCTATCTACTCTGGCACCCTAATGCAAGCCTTGAACAAACTTGAACTACGTCAAGTCATCTTACTGAAAAATAGAGGCTTGCAAACAAGATTATATAAACGTTTACTACATCTCAAAAACATTAACAACCTCCCAGCTGCCCAACTTCACTAAAACTTCATATAAATCTGCTGATTTCCCAGCTTTTGTAAAGTTTCGACGAAGATATAACACAGTATTTATCCTGTTGTCAGAAGGATGGCTATAGTGTATTGCTGCCTGGAGCAAAAAAAAAGTCAGTAATTATAACTAGGGTGATTCATATAGATTTTTTACTTTTCCGTATTACCTCTGAAAATTATTTATACAATTTAATCAAATTTAAAATGAGAACAAATAAGTAGGTGGGCATAATTAAACGTGAAACAGCCGCACCCTTAGAAACCCGGTTTCTTGGAGAAACCGGGTTTGTGTGTGTTCAGTTTAATTAGGCCCACCTACTTAGCTATCTATCAAAGGTTAGATTCCAAGCCCACCCCTCTGGGCCTGCCCCTCACAGATCGATCGCGAAAGTGGCATAACCAAAGATAACCAATATCGTCGGAAAATATCATAATTGGGTAATCTTGCTGTCTGAGACTAAATTGCTCATGTCATTCCAAGCCGATCGCTCCCTCAGACTAGAAGTGATACTCTCTTCCTCGCAGCCTGCGTTATTGGAAGGGCTAGACATCTGGCTGCGCTTAGGTTTGCTTTCCGATCTTCAAGTGAAGGAGTTGTGCAAAAAATACCTCACCTGTCCTCTACCCCAGCCGCTTGTCACCCCAAGCACATTTGTGCCGATATCAGCTAATTCCAGCAAACAAGGGGTAGCAGTAGCAATAGAAGCAGAGTCACCCAGTAGGCTAAGGCAGATATTGCAGTCGCTGATGGCGGAACTCAGTGTCCGCTGGCTGCTATTTTTGGGTGTGTTTATGGTGGTGGTGTCCTCCGGGGTGCTAGCCGCTACTCAATGGGAGAGGTTCCCTGCATTTGGGCAGTATGGGGTGTTGTTGGGTTATACCTCAATCTTCTGGGGAGTAAGCTTTTGGGCAAGGAAGCAAAGAAATTTACAATTGACAGCCCAGACTTTGCAACTGGTGACGCTATTTTTAGTGCCAGTCAATTTTTGGGCAATGGATGGCTTTCGCTTGTGGGGAAGCCCGGTGGAATGGCTGACTGTGGCGATCGCATCTGTTACCCTCACGGGTATAACCATCCTTCTGCTCAAAGATCGGCCCCGCAATCTCGAATACTCAGCACTCATTAACTATTTAGGATTGTGCTACCTGCACTGGGGATGGGAATCTTCAGGATTTCCCCTGTTTGCTGTTTATCTGGGAATAGTAGGAACCGCGATTCTTCTGATTTGGCGCTACACTATCGGCAAAGTTCGCATTCGGAAGAGTAGGGAAATAGGAGAAGTCGAAGAAAAAGTCGCAGAAAAAGTCGCAGAAAAAGTCGCAGAAAAAGTCGCAGAAAAAGTCGCAGAAAAAGTCGAAGGGGAAGTCGCAGAAAAAGTCGAAGGGGAAAATTTTGCTCTTTCTCCTTCTTCGCCAGTCGAAAATCCAAAATCCAAAATCCAAAATCCTTCTTTCCCAGTCGAAAATCCCAAATCCAAAATCGGCATAGTAGTTTATGCCTTAGCAGTGCTGCTGGTGCGGGCGATTTTTGCTAGCCATGTAGAAATTACGCAGATCGGCTTAGCCATAGGGATTTGCGGTTGGCTTCTGGCTTGGTTATCTCAGCAACACCCCATTCCGTTAACCGTATCACCTCCATTTTCCGCATCGAATTGGGAGGTAATAGGTGGTGGCTTGTTATTGTTAGGCTGGCTAGTGGCAGTGGGGGCCGATCCGGCTTGGCAGGCGATCGCAGTTAGTGGATTAGGCTTGTGGTTTTTTTGGAGTCGCTTGCAACGATTTTGGCTGCGAGTCGATTTAGTAGCCATTTTAGCGATCGCTTTGCAAGCAATTTGGTTATTTTTCCGCTTGATTCCACCACAAAATCAGCAGTGGCTGATTAACACGGCAGTCGATCTGAGCAATTCTCAAGAGAATCCTTATGCGCTGCTGAGCGTGGTGTTATTTCCTTATGTTATCTGCATAGTAGTACTTACAGACTGGCTCTATCGCCGCCAAAAGTCAGAACTGGCTGAATTTGGTGAAGCGATCGCGTTTTCGTTTGGATTGATATTCACTTTGATTAGCATAGCCAATCCCCTGTTGCGATCGCTCAATTTGCTCGCTTCCACCGTAATCCTGGGCATTGTCAGTTGGCGAAACCCCAGAACTATCGTGGTATACCTAACCCACATTAGCGCCATCCTGACACTTACCTCTGGCATAAACTACTTCTTGCCAAATCTCAACCGAGAAATCTGGGCGACAATTTTACTAGGCGTGACAGTTGCGGAATGGCTATTTAGCATCGACAAGCAGAGAGGGGGAGAAACCGATCGGCCCGTAAGAACATCAGCTGCCAGAAGCAGTGCTTGGTACATAGGATTAAGCCTAGCTGGACTGAGTTACTTTTTATTTGTTGCCGATCTCAACAGCGATTCCATCTGGAAAATGTTGTGGTTAATGTCACCAGTAACACTCACCTTCGTTGCCAGTCAAACTACAACATCGCGGCGGGAATTAGCCAGTGGATTAAGCGTAGTTGCCTTGGGTATGGTGCAAATCCTAACGCTGCAAATACCCATAGCTAGGTTAGTCGGTTTGGGCATGGCTACCATTCTAATGTTGGTAAATACGCGATATTTGCAGCATCTGGTAGCAGCATTAATTACTGTCGGATTTGGGCTGAGTTTCTTTGGCTTCAGCTTATGGGAGGGCGTACCTGGATTTTTGCGCCTGTCGGTAGCGGGTTGGTTTGTTGCTTTTGCGATCGCGATCAATATTTTATGGTTGCTGCGAAGCTTGCTAATTGAACGTTCTGTAAAAGCAGTCCAAGCAGCAATAGCGGGCGATCGAGAAAAAACGTCTCCTTCTTTGTTTCTCCTTTATACACGAGCAGTCGATATTTGGGCAATCGGGCTGTGCAGTTTGGAACTGCTATTGTTCTCACTTCAATCCTTGGGGGTTTATTGGCAGATTTTCCCAGGGGGAGTTGCCTATTTAACAACTGCTGTTTTGTTGATGGGGGCAAATCTCTATCGCAGTTTCCCAAATCCCAATAACTTATCTGTTTATGCTCTAGCGTGGGCATTTGAGCTATTGGTAGCACAAAGCGTTAAACTGGGCGGCGGTGCTAACCTGGAATTAGCGATCGCCAATATTGCGATCGCACTGATCATCTTAATTGTCGCTGCATTGTGGACAAAACGGCATCCATCTGCTTTAAGCAGTATTCGGATTTTGCCCCTACTTTATGCCTTATTTGGCGTGGCGCTACGAGCAAGTAATTTCAATTATTGGACAGGAGTGCTTGTACTTGGCGCGTCAATAGTTGGGCTTGGTGTAGGGAGGAAACATCCTCAATGGAAGACACTACAGTATTTGTCGCTGGCGGGTGTTTCTCTATCCTTATATGAACTGGTAATTTATCAAATGCTCCAATCGCCGGGAGGTAACCCAGCAGATGGGTTAACTGTGTTGGCGGTAGTCGCTTTTGCGATCGCTTTTGTCTATCGCTTACTAGCTCAATGGTTGGAGCCATATCTACGCCTTACCAGGACGGAAATCGTCTATACCGCTCACATTCACTGGGCGTTGGGTAGTACATTGATGTTCGGTACTGCATCAATGGGAATTGGCACTCAGCCGCGTCTGACAGCAATTGGCATTACTGTGAGTTTGTTGTTAGCCGCCTACGCTATAGTACAAGGACGCTATCAGTCCACGAGATTTAATCCTAGCGATTGGGTGTATCTCGGCTTAATCGAAGTTGCCGGAGTATGTGTATATGCTCGATTAGTTTTGCCGCAACTGAGCGTATTAGATGCTTGGTTGGGTCCGATCGCCTCTGGTATTGCCTTGATTTTCTACATTTTACCTTGGCGAAATTGGGGTTGGCCTGTAAATCCCTGGAAGTATTCAGCAGCGGCATTGCCGGGATTAACTGTATTAGTAATGAGTTTAGTTGTTAACTCAATCAATTTAATAACTGTCGCCGCTTTCTATTTATGGCTGGCTAAAAAAGCAGAAAATGTCCGATTTACCTATCTCAGCTTAATATTAATTGACTGGGCTATTTATCGCTGGTTTTGGCAGGATCTACATCTAACTAAAACCTTGTGGTACGTCATCCCTATCGGTTTGTCTATGCTGTACATTGCTCAAGTCGATCGTACTTTAAAGTTGCCAGAACAGAGAGAGAATCGTCATAACCTACGCCTGCTGGGAATAGGCTTGATTTGTGGCATATCTTTATGGACTGAACAATGGACTGGTTTGGTTTCTGGAATCTTAAGTATTTTTGCGATTTTTGCCGGATTAGGCTTCAGAGTACGAGCTTTCCTCTATATTGGAACGATAACATTTTTAATCAATGCTACCGTCCAGTTAGTCATTCTCAACTATAGCTACTCGTTTTTAAAATGGGCGATCGGTCTGATCGTTGGTATTGCTTTCATTTGGCTTGCTGCCAACTTTGAAACAAGGCGATCGCAGCTCGTCGCCGTGGTGCAGAACTGGATTACTGAATTGCAAAATTGGGAATAAAGAAGAAGGGGCTAGGGACTAGGGGCTAGGGACTAGGGGAAGAGGGAAGAAGATTGTCTCACTCAGCACTCAGCACTCTCCCCCTCTCCCACTCTCCCACTCTCCCCCTCTCCCACTCTCCCCCTCTCCCACTCTCCCACTCTCCCCCTCTCCCACTCTCCCCCTCTCCCACTCTCACCCTCTCC
>Ga0335394_10000032_pt1 | contig 139601 bp, 127 predicted proteins | sample MAT03_FD_205741 | JGI IMG/M metagenome (GOLD analysis project Ga0335394, IMG submission 205741) | Freshwater microbial communities from Lake Fryxell liftoff mats and glacier meltwater in Antarctica - MAT-03 (spades assembly) (version 2) ... | reverse complement strand
CTGAATAGTCGATTGACGAGTCGCTATCCCCTTATCCTTACCTTTTGGCCTGGACTGAATAACCTACGTTGTCCATTAGGAATTACGACGCTTTAAGCATGACTTCACCTTTCGGTTACTCGTTTCGATCTTGCTCACCAGTCATAAGGGTTAGGTTCCCTCAGTTTCTGGCTTTTCTCTCAGCTATGGTCGCCCTTGACGGGGTAAGAGAGCGCTTTCACAACAAACACCTGCTGGGAGGGACTTGCACCCTCAAGGAAAGGACAGTTACATCAGAGGAGTCAGAGTACCTCTAGATGGGGCTTAGGCTCTTATGCCTTTTCGTATCCCGTTGCGGTACACGAACCCTCGAATCGCACAGTCCTCTTCCTATAACGGTGTATATCCCTCTTTTCACCCACAAGGGCGAATCAAGCCTCAGTATTAACCGATATTCTGTAAGCAGATAAAGAGAACGGTCAAAATTTTTGACCGAGATTACAGGGAATCATTCACTTGCGTTGTGTAGTCATCTACTAGGCTGTTTAGGTTAATCTTATGATGTTGCAACTAGCCCAAATGGAACTGGCAAGTCCAAGGCTAATACGGCTTGATTTCGAGGATTTAACGGCATTTGAGCGCGTAAACGACCAGTATCGCCAGATGGGTATCCGGTTTAGTGGTGCGATCGCTATAGAACCTTCTAACCCAGAATTTACGGCCAAATCCGGATCGACAGTCCTCATCCCAATGGGAAATCTGATGAGCCTGAGTGCCTATTTTGACAAACCCAGCTGCTGGGCCGGAGCCTTTGTTTGCAGTACCAGAATTGTCGTCTTAACGGCCTATGACCGGGAGGGAAATTTCCTCGGTCAGACCAGCACGGTAGCTAATCAGCCCAGTTTACCAGATGGGCAATCGGAATCTTTGCCCCAGCAGCTAGAATTAAACCGGCACGGCATTGCTAAGGTGGAGTTTCATTCCTACGTGCCATTTACTGTTGATGATTTCTTTTTTGCGCTCATGCCTTGACAAAAAATACCAACCTGTTTTCTGTTGTTTGGGACGAGAAACCGGGTTTGTTGACTTACTCCAAGGATCGCGATCGCACTCTTCCCCAACAATAATCCTGGTTTCTCTCCGCCGACTGGTATTTTTCGGAGCGGCTCTTAGCGGCTGCAAAGCATATAGCACAAAACTCTCCTAAGCCTCCAAATCTTAAGTAAAACGATCGAATGTTTAAGAATTGGTTAATTTATAGTTAAAAAAGCTTATCGATTATTTAATTTTTTTAGTAGATATTATTTTATGTATATTTTGATTTTCCCAGTAGTTAGAATAAGGTAGTATAAAATTTCAGGATTAATCTGCAAGAGATACCTACGCTGCGCCTGGAACACCTGCGCGTCGTCTGCCTCTGTGTAGAAATAAAAAATTAAGTAGTAGTGGTATTACAGGGTATTTTCAGCATCTCGCAATATAGACTCCAAGAACTGACCGAGGAATTCCTTAATGTTTGTTGCGAAACAGATCTCTTTCGACTTATCAGTTCTAGCTACGTTACAGACGAAGGAACTCAGTTTGCAGTCAACGCTGCAAGAGTTGTCGCTGTACAATTTTACAGTGGAAAGCGACCGCCCAGGTGGCGAAGTCGCTATGGCATTTCAAGATAATCCGCTGCTCCCTGGAGTTATCTTGACAGAATGCGATCGGCTTTTGGGCATGATTTCTCGTCGGCGATTTTTGGAATATATGAGTCGCCCCTACGGACTGGAACTTTTTTTGAAGCGACCGATTAAATCTTTATATCTTTTAGCCAATACCGATACTTTCATTTTTCCCAGCGATACTTTAATTGTGATGGCAGCTAGTCGGTCTTTGCAGCGATCGGCAGAACTACTTTACGAACCAATTGTCGTTGAAATGGAGCCAAGGGTTTACAGATTGTTAGATGTGCATCAATTACTTGTCGCTCAATCGCAAATTCACGAATTAGCATCTCAACTAATTGGCCAACTTTATCACCAGCTTGAGAAAGCTAACCTGGAGTTACAGATCCTCGCCACCGCTGACGGCTTGACCAAAGTTGCTAATCGTCGTCGATTTGACGAATACCTGGACAGCAAGTGGCACGAACTTTGCCGGGAACAAGTACCGCTATCTTTGATTATGTGCGATATCGATTGTTTCAAAAGCTACAACGACACCTACGGCCATTTAGGAGGAGACGCTTGTTTGCAGCAAGTAGCTCAAGCAATTAGTTCTTCTGTAAAGCGACCGGCGGATTTAGTAGCGCGTTACGGAGGCGAAGAATTTGCTGTAATTCTGCCTAACACCTCAGCAGCTGGTGCTGTCACCTTAGCAGAGCAAATCCGAATGAATGTTAAAGCGCTACAAATCCCTCATATCAAGTCCTGCATTATACCTTATGTGACCATAAGTTTGGGTGTAGCTACTATGGTTCCTGACTCGGAATTAACGCCTGCAAGCTTGATCGCGGCAGCCGATCGGGCACTTTATCGCACCAAAGCATTGGGACGCGATCGCGTCAGCGTTCTCTAGCTATAGCCATTTCTTGTAGGTTGGGTTTCGTGCCTCAACCCAACCTACAAAGCGGAACTCCCAGAAACCGGGTTTCTAAGGGCCTGGCAGTTTTACGTTTAATTATGCCCACCTACTTATCAGTAATTCCCAATATTTAAAAGTACCCCAATTCAGCGCGGTTTATTTACAGCGACTAGGTTAAGCTTTAGTTAAAAAAAGGTTTTTATCAGGTTAAAATTTTCCAAATCTAAAGTTTTGATTTAAAAAAAACATACCTAAAAAAATAGATTATAATATGAATCATGTTATACAAACTAAAAGAACTTATTGAGACATAACGTTATGTTTGCTTTAAAACAGTCATATCCCGAAATGTCAGTTCTGCACTCATCAGCAACGCAAGAACTGAGTTTGGAGTCAACCCTCCAAGACTTGTCCCTCTATGATTTTAGTATAGAGAGCGATCGACCAGGCAGTGAAGTAGCACAGGCATTAAAAGACAACCCGCTGCTGCCTGGAGTTGTTTTGACAGACCTCGGTCAGTTTGCGGGAATGATTTCCAGACGGCGATTTTTAGAGTGTATGAGCCGCCCCTACGGACTAGAACTGTTTTTAAAGCGACCGATTAAGTGTTTATATGTATTGGCCCACACCGATATTTTAATTTTTCCAAGCGACACTTTAATTGTGATGGCAGCGAGGCGGTCTTTGCAGCGATCGCCGGAGTTACTTTACGAACCGATTGTAGTTGAAATGGAGCCGAGACTTTATAAATTGTTAGATGTACATCAATTGCTGAGCGCCCAGTCGCACATTCACGAACTGACAACACGGCTACTGAAGGAACAAACCAAGTCTCAGATGATGCAAACCGAAAAGATGGCGAGCTTGGGGCAGATGGTGGCTGGAGTAGCTCACGAAATTATAAATCCAGTTAACTTTATTTCAGGAAATTTGGAATACCTATCGAATTACAGCCAAGATCTGATTAAATTAATTTCAGCTTACGATCGAGAAATTGCCAAAAAACCGCCGCTAATTGAGGAAATTAAGGAACAAATAGAATTTGAGTTTTTACAAGAAGATATGCTGAAAATGATTGACAGCATGAAAATGGGGACAGAACGATTAGTCAAGATAGTTAATAGTCTGCGTAATTTCTCGCATATGGGAGAGAGTAATAAAAAAGCAGTCGATCTGCATGAATGCCTTGAAAGTACCTTGTTAATTCTACATAACCGCGTCAAACACAGCATTGAAGTGGTGAAAAAATATGGCCAACTGCCGCCAGTACCCTGTTACTCAGGTCAGCTGAGTCAGGTATTCATGAATATTATTAGTAATGCGATCGATGCACTGATGGAGCAGAAAGAATCGAACGGCGAACCGACGTATGGATGGAAACCCCAAATTGAGATTGCTACTGAAGTGATAGAAGTTGATAATTCTACATGGGCAGCAGTTCGCATTGCTGATAACGGGCCTGGTATCCCGCTGGAAATTCAGGGGCGGATTTTTGAAACTTTCTTTACTACTAAGCCTGTTGGGAAGGGAACGGGACTGGGGTTGGCGATCAGTCATCAAATCGTGACCGAAAAGCACCGGGGCAAATTGAATTTGCGATCGCGATCGCTCCTCGACGCGGATGCGCTAGGGGAATCGCCACAGAGTACTGGAACAGAATTTGAGATCCTGCTGCCCCTGGGTTGAAATATTGGCTGGGTGGATGGGCAATGGCCACTTACTGCTCTGTGTCGTTTGGATAGAACCAAAACTTGTGGAAATGGTAGGCTATTTGAGGAGCTAAATCCAGTTTCCTGCATAGTTATAGGTCGGAAGCATCGTGCCAAACAACAATATTGTCTCTCCCCCGCACTTGTCCGAGGGCAGCGATCGAGACCTCACGATAGAATCAACCCTCCGAGAACTGCGACTGTACAGTTTTCAAGTTCCAACCGACTGCCTGGGTATAGAAGTTGCCCGCGTTTTTGAGAAATATCCCCGACTGCCTGGAGCTATCCTGGTCGATCATGGTAAATTTGCCGGGATGCTCTCGCGGCTGAGGTTGTTGGAATACCTGATCCGTCCTCACAGACTGGAACTATTTTTGCACAAACCGCTGCACATTCTCTACACCTATGCTCGCACTGACGTTTTAATTCTGCCGGATAGTATGCCGATTTTGGCGGCAGCTCAGCACGCACTGCGGCGATCGCCCGAACTTTTGGGAGAACCAGTTGTAGTCAAAACAGAACCGAACACCTATCAAATGTTAGATATTCATGAATTACATATCGCCTACTGGCAAATTCGAGGCATAGAAACTCAGGTACGGTACGAACGCGCCCAAGCCCAGATGATTCAAAGTGAGAAAATGGCTAGTTTGGGGCGTTTAGTGGATGGGGTTGCACACGAAATTTTAGACCCGGTGGGTTTTATTTGGGGGAACTTAACTCATGTATCGATGTACACCGAAAGTTTGATGGAGATCGTTTCTGCTTACGAAAACCACCTGCCCCAGATACCCAACGAGATCGCCGAACTAAAAGAAGATATTGAATTTGATTTTTTACGACAAGACTTGCCGCGTGCGATCGAAAGTATCAAAACTGGAGCGGAACGGTTAAAAAAATTAGTAATAAGTCTGCAAAACTTCTGCCATATTGATGAAGTTTATCCGAAGCCAGCCGATTTGCACGCTTTGCTAGATAGTATCGTGCTGCTGCTGAAAAGCCGTCTGACAAGTGAAATCGAAATTGTCAAAAATTACGGGAATTTACCGCCTGTACCTTGCTTTGCTGGCCAACTCAATCAAGTGTTTATGAATATCCTCATTAATGCTGTTCATGCCTTGCTCAATGAGGCGGTTCACCAAAAATTTGCTATGGAATTCCAGGGGCAAATCCGAAAAAATCCTGGCCGCAAACCTCGGATTGAAATCACAACCAAAGTTTGTTCCCTGGAACCTGCGGCAAATACAGGTGAACCATTACCTCGCTGGGTTTCGATTAAAATTGCGGACAATGGGCCTGGTTTATCTGAGAACGCGCAAAAGCAGATTCTGGAATCTTTCTCCATCGAAAGACGTACTGAAAAAGAAACAAGTTTGGCGCTTAGTTATCGAATTGTGACTGCAAAACATGGGGGAAAATTTGTGATGCGATCGCATTCCCAAAGCGATGCCGATGCGCTTAACGTCTCAGCAGCAGAATCCCAGGTTGACAGCGCCACGGAGTTTGAAATTATGTTGCCTTTAGTTTAGCGCGATCGCACTCCAGATAAACACCGAATTTGAAAGACGTAAACCTGCGATCGCGCACACCAAAAAACCTGACGGGGCTACAACTGATAAGTTTGAGGTGTTGTAGGGGCGGGTTTATAGAAAAACTCTGTTGCTCATAAATATAGCAACCGCCAAGGTGGTTAGGACGTTCTGAGTTACTGAAACCCTTGATTCTATTCCCTTCTTCCCTAGCCCCTAACCCCTAGTCCCTAGCTATATCCTACATAAACCCGCCTCTACTATAGAATAAGGATGCCAACAGACATGATATTATTTTAATACTCGACAATATTTATCTAGCCACAATTGAATATAAGAATTTAACATAGTTTTTTCAGTCTCTTTAATACCTTCCGGGTCAAATCGCTCGCGATAATAAAGCTCAACTATAGGTATCATATCATCAATTAAATCCGATGGAATTGAATCCTCTTTCAACCGCTTAATCCAGTTTTTTAAAGACTCAGAAGAGTGACGAGTTAATCCTAACTCATTTAATGCTTTTTCGATTAAATAAAATTCCGAATCATTCCTATTTAACTCAGATTTAGCGATAGATTTCGGCAATATCCGTTTAATAGATAGACGTCGCACATCTTTTTTACCGCCAAATTTCCACATCAGAATCAATATCAACGGAAAGATTAACCACCATCCATACTTTAAGTCCTTGCTACCTATGATATATCTTAGTTTGAAATTAAACAGCGACCATAAATCAGAAATGAATCCTAATTTAGAAGCTGCTGCATCCTCAATATTCGTCCAATCAGCAGGCGTTGTATCTAAAACTTGCCATTTATTATTCAAATATACCATTGTCCAAGCATGAGCATGACGACTGCGGACAATATATTGATTTTCTAAAGGACTAAATTCGTGAACAGAATATCCAACAGCATAACGCGCTGGGATACCTGCTGCACGTAATAAAAGTGTAGTTGCAGTGGCGAAATATTCACAATGTCCAGAACGAGTTTGTAGTAAAAATCTTGATAAAGCCGTTGAATAATTATTTTTACCCGCCAGTTGGAGGGAATAAGTAAAATTTTGATTAAAAAATTTATCTACAAGGTTTACTATTTCTTGGGGTGATTTCCCTTGGATATTCAATTGGCGAAGGATTTGATTAATTGCTAGCTTTTCTTGATTGGGTATTTGCAAATCTTCTTCTATTGGTGGGTTATCGAAAGAAAGATTATTATTAAAATAAATTTGGTAAGTTATAGCATCAATTTTTTTGGTTACTTTTACCGTACCATACTTATTCTTCTCCATCCGACTGACTGGTAATTCGTCAATTTTAAATGTTCCATCTGGTAGAGTTAATAAGCCTTGATTACTACGAAGATTAGCAGAAATAGTAATTTTAGAACTATTTGCAGATTTATTTCCCAAACGCCAAGTCGTACCATCTTTCTCAGATTCTACAGCAATAAACTCAGGTTTTGCTGCTACCCACATCGAACCTTTATACTTATTAAAAGTTGCTTCCCTCAAGATTCGGGCAGAACTTTTTTTATTTTCTGTAGCGACTCGGAGAACAATCTCATTCGACCGCTTTAATACGCCAATATCTCCAATATTCGTTTGTTTCTTTAACGAATTTGTTTGTTGTTCATTGCCATTGCTGTACCATGTGGCTACCTGGTCTTCTAAATTAACATGGAGTTGATGCAATCCAAGTTGTCCAATAAATCCCATTGTTCCAGCCGTTAGAATAAAACAAAGCCAAAGCATCGGTGAAAATCGTTTAGACCGCAACGACCACAGCGCAATTGCTGACAGGACAAACATCCCAATATAAAAAGAGATATTCCCAATATTGGCGTTACTAGCGGCTAAAATACAAATAGCGAGATAGAAATAACTAATATTAATCGTATACCGCTTATTTATCTCAAAATTACCCTCATTAAATAATAAAAAAAGTGTCGTTACATCAATCTTCTCTTCCAACGAGTAAGTTTGAGTAGCCAGCAGTGGGAACGAGACAACTGGAAGCCACTGCAAAAGAGTATAAATGAAGTAAAAAGTGGGGTTTTGAATTACCAGAAAAATAAATAGAAAAATTAGAATAATTAGAGATAAATTAGCTATCCGGCGGACATCAGCATTAGAGAAATCCCACCGCCAGGAAATCAAGCGAGAACCTTCGATAATGATAGCCATTGGTATGGCAAAAATCCACATTCCCGTTTGCCAACCCCAAAAGATTAAACCTGCACCCAGGCTAAGCATTGGTATTTTCATAGCTGCATTAATTCCTCTTGGATTTTGCCTAAATTTAAGATACGGAAATTGGCTATATTACCCTGCATTGATTCGGCATCGAAGTTGTCTAATTTTCCTAGATCTGTTAAGATTAATACTAAGGTATGAATTCCCATTGCTTTGAGATAATTAATTAATTTTTGGCGGTCTTCATCCCAACAGAGAAAGATGCAAATACAGCCACTCAATAGGGAAATTCTCTCCATCACGGTGGGGATGAGAGAATCAAAAGATTTATCACGACAAGCAACAACCGATGCGATGATTTCCAGCATTTTATCAGTATGACTCAATCCTCTACCGAAAGTAAAGCAATAAGCTTCCTGTCCCACAAACATCAAGTCTAATAAAGATTCTTGGGTTTGCACCTCACAAGCTAAGGAAGCCGCAATTGCAACTGCTTCTTCTGAAATTTCGCTATACTTTTGACTTTGGAATGTATCTAAAATTAAGGCGTGTCTAACAAAAAATTCATCCTGTTCTTCTTTGACAATTGGTTTACCGACTTTCGCCCAACTTTTCCAGTGAATTTTTCGCAGGGAGTCTCCTGGACGATATTCTCGTAAAGACCGAAATTCCTCTGAATCTCCCACTGATGAAGCTAACGCTACACCACCTGATTGATATCTCCTTAAACCAGGAAGTTTAATCGGTGGTAGGTTGTATAATTTGGGCAAAACCAACAAAGATTGGGGTAAATAATTTGTCACGCAAGCATTAAATAAACCAAAAGCATCGGGTCGAATAACTGTCAAATCAGCAAACCGAATTACGCCTCGGTAAGTTGGTGTGATTTCACAGACAACTTCGGTTTTACTGTTGGGTGGAAGTGCGGGTAAATCTATTGCTTTCGCTGTGGCTACCCGTTTCCTGGCAATTAACCACAGCCAGCGATAATATCCAACATATCTATCAAAAAAATTACGTTTTTCTTCTCCAGGTTCGGGGTTTTCGATAAATTCTTTAAAAGTTGGACGGGGGTCAGCAAAACTTTCCAATAATTTGAGATTATTTTGCGTCTTGTTGGTTTTGTTGTGAATCACAATGCGGTATTTCAGGTTTACCCCAACTGTGGCAAATCGAGGTAACATCCGAACTGCATTGAAACGGAAAGTAAAAAAGCGACTGGAAACGATTGATATGATGAGAATTGATAATAGGAAAGTAAATATCTGATAAGTCATGTTTTGATTGGTATCTAAGCCTAGAGTGGCTGAGATAATCACGCATAATAAAATTATCACTCCATTGGTTGTCAATCGTCTTCTCTGCGATTGTTCAATCCCATAAGCGAAGTGGAAAAGCCGATAGAAAAAACGGTTCATTGGGATTTGGTTATCTCCTTATTCACACCTAGAAACCAGGTTTCTAATTTTCATTAAGTAGGAACAGGAACAGATTTAATGATTTCTTCCACAACACTGGCGGCGGTTCTTCCAGAAAAACGCGCTTGCGGTTCCATCACTAATCGATGTGCGATTACCGCTACCGCCAATTCTTGAATATGTTCTGGCGTCACAAATTCATAACCATCAAATAAAGCTAATGCTTGGGCAATTTTCATTAACGCCAGGGAACCTCTGGGACTCGCACCTAATTGTACACCTTCTGCTGACCGAGTAGCATTGACAATATCTACTAGGTAGCGTTTTAATTCTTGACTGATTCTGACTTGTTTTACCTGCTGTTTTAATTTTATTACATCCTCTAAATTAACGCAAGGTTTAATAGTATCAATTGGATGTTGCTGAATTTGTTCTGAAAGTAGATTCACTTCATCTTCTGGTGATATGTATCCCAGACTAAATTGCAGCGCAAATCTATCCATTTGAGCTTCGGGAAGGGGGTAAGTACCGCGAGATTCGACTGGATTTTGAGTAGCGATAACAAAAAATGGATCTGTAAGTTTTCGCAGATTACCATCAATACTGACTTGAAATTCTGCCATCGCTTCTAATAGCGCCGATTGCGTTCTCGGTGAAGCGCGATTGATTTCGTCAGCTAAGATAATATTAGCAAAAATTGGCCCTTCATGGAAATGAAAGGTGCGTTCGTTTGGGTCTAGCATGGAAACGCCCAAGATATCGGACGGTAAGAGGTCGGGGGTAAATTGAATACGCTTAAAGCTGACATCAATAGAGAATGATAGGGCTTTTGCTAAGGTGGTTTTGCCAGTTCCGGGATAATCTTCTAGCAGAACGTGACCGCCACTAGCAAAAGCACATAGTAACTTTCTAATTGCTGTGGTTTGCCCTTTCATTACCTTTTGAATATTGTCTGAAATTCTTTGATAAATTTCTTGACTATATAAGGTATTATTTGATGGTTTTATATTATTCATTTTAAATCAAATTTCCAACAATCCAGTCGGTGGTGTGATTTCAATTCTTCTATTTTCCAAGTCTACCACAGGTACGATCGCTTTGACAAACGGAATCAAAATTTGTTTTTTCTTAGTCATTGAAGACACCGGACTAACGATTAGCACATCATTACCAGCAGTAGCGATATCTTCCACGACGCCAATAGATTCGCCAGTCAATTGATTAAATACTTCCAAACCAATTAAATCTAATACGTGAAACTCATCTTCTTCTAAATTTGGACGATCGCTTTCGGGAACCATTAGCTTGCAACCTTGCAACGCCTCTGCTTGGGTGCGATCGTTCACTCCCGCCAATTTTACCACATATATCCCCTTGTGAGGAATATAGCGACCCGACAATAATTCGATCGGTTGCGGTTCAGTCTGGCCCGATCGCAATAACCAACGCTTTCCCGGTTTCTCAAACCGTTCGGGAAAGTCCGAGTCGGGATAGACTCGTACCTCTCCATTTAGACCTTGCGCCGATACAATTTCGCCTATTTCTAACCAAGTATCATTTGTCATTCGTTAATACTAATATATTTTGGTTGCCTTTTAACTCTTTCCAACCATGCTTGAATAGCTGCTTAGTGCTATTTGACGAATCAGGAATTAGCTATTAAGCACTGACAACGGAATAAACTTCTTGTACTACCTTCGCCAAACGCTGCATCCCAACAACAATTTCCTCGTCGGTGGCGGTGAGACTGATGCGGATACACTCATTTTTATGTTGCCAATCTTCTCTTAAGCCGGGGAAGAAAGAACTACCAGGAACTACAATTACGCCAACTTTCTTTAATTCCTGATATAATTCCCAATCCGTCATCGGTAAATCTTTTAACCACAACCAGGCAAAAATCGCTCCTTCGCCGCGATGCAGGAACCAGGGCAAATCTTTGGGCATTGCCTGTTCTATAGTGCTTTCTACTACATCGAACTTTTTCTGATAGTAGGGACGAATGACTTGGGTGGCGATGTCGGCTAGCCTACCGCTGGCGATCGCACGAGTGGCGATCGCTTGTCCATACCGAGATGAATGGATACACATATTTGTCTGGAACGACTCCAGTACCTGAATTACCTGTTCATCCCCGATCGCAATTCCAATCCGTTCCCCCGGTAGACCAGCCTTGGATAAACTCATGCAGTGGACAACATTATCCCCAAATATCGGCGTCATTTCCGTAAAATTCAACGCCGGGAAGGGAGGTCCATACGCAGAATCAATTAATACTGGCAGATTGTAAGGCGCAGCCAAAGCCGCTATTTTGCGTACTTCATCATCCGTGAGGACATTTCCCGTAGGATTACAGGGACGGGAGAATAAAACGCAACCAGTACTTTCATTAATTTCGAGTTGGCTGAAATCGGGGCGGTATTTGAAACGATGGCTAGGCTCATCAATATCCAATTTAGGCTTGTAGGCTAATAACGCCTCCGGTACTAAAGTCACGCCGCCATAACCCGTGTAATCTGGACTTAAGGGCAGAACAATTTGCTTTAATTGCCCACTTGTGGTATATCCGCCAAAGGCATTAGCAGCGTAGAAATAGAGACTTTGACTGCCTGGGGTAATCAGTATGTTGCGATTTGTGAGATTCAACCCATAGCGACGATTAAAGTCGGTGACTACTGCATCAATTAATGGCTCATAACCCTGAGAATCACCGTAGCGACAAACTACTTTACCATAATCTGGACTATCGAGCAATTCTTTAGTGTAATCCCGCCACATCTGCTCAACTTCGGGCAAAATCACCGGATTTCCAGGACTTAAGTTAATAAATTCCTGCCCTTTGCCCGCTTGCAAAGTTTCTTTAATATCCTTCATAATCGCCCGCACGCCAGTTAAGCGGGACATTTGATTTCCAAATTGAGTCAGGGCAGGGTTCATAGGAGTTTTAAGGGGCTAGGGGCGTCGGGACTTGCTACTGTGTTTCCCAAGTACATATAAACGATGCTAATCGATTAGGTTGCTAAAGTACATAAGTTTTCGCAATTACGATAGTGTAAGAATGATACTGGAAATTGTCTGTTGCGATCGGGGGTTAGATTTTTACCGCAGATGAAGACAGATGAACGCAGATGAACGCAGATAAAAGAGCGATTTTTTTAGGCAATCGATGTTACCGGACATGATATGACTCAGGATAATACCCTAAAAAGTGCAAAAAACACATTACTAAGTTTCAAAATCCGATAATGCTATATTTCAATCAGATGCGCGAAATATATAACTAAGGAATAAGTTAATCGAGTCGATCAGATTGTTGAAGAGCTTTGAAGATGAGATGACTCGATCGCATTTTGTTTGGCTAGCACAAGAAACAATAGAATCCTAAACTATGACCAATGACCGTTCTATGACCACGATCGAAAAGCTACGCGAGAAGTTACCTTATCCTCTGAAGCGATTGGCAGACATTGCCTACAACTACTGGTGGAGTTGGACGGGCGATCGCTTATCCCTGTTTCGCAACATCGATCCCCAAAAGTGGCACGAGTCTAAGCACAACCCCGTTGCGGTGCTAGAATCTACCAGCTACGTGCGATTGACGCAGCTAGCTAATGACCCAGTTTACATCAAACGGGTGAAGGCACTAGCCGAACAGTTCGATCGCTACATGACGGAAAAAGACACTTGGGCCGATCGCGTTGCGCCCGAAATTACTCGCAAAAACCCAGTCGCCTACTTTTGCGCCGAATTTGGCATCCACGAATCTTTGCCCATCTACTCAGGCGGTTTGGGGATTTTAGCGGGAGATCACCTCAAATCGGCTTCGGATTTGGGCGTGCCTTTAGTTGGTGTAGGATTGCTGTACCGTCAGGGTTACTTCCATCAAAGCTTGAATCGCCAAGGTTGGCAAGAAGAACACTACGACGACAATTCGTTTGAGGAAATGCCGATCGATCTGTTGAAAAACGATCGCGGGGAACCGATAACGGTTAGTCTGGAAATTCGGCAGCGGATTGTCAAAGTGCAAGTCTGGTTGGCACGGATCGGTCGTGTTAATCTTTACTTGCTGGATACCGATCGCACGGACAACGACCCGATCGATCGCTGGTTGACGGGACACCTGTATGGCGGTAACCAAGACACACGCATCGCCCAAGAAGTAGTACTGGGAATTGGTGGCGTACAAGCTTTAACAGCATTGGGAATCAAGCCTTCGGTTTTGCACATGAATGAAGGACACGCGGCTTTCTGCACCCTGGAAGTTGCGCGTCAAGAAATTCAACGCAGTGGCAAGTCATTTTACGATGTGGAAGCATCGGTGCGCGATCGTAGCGTCTTTACCACCCACACCCCAGTTCCCGCCGGACACGATGCCTTTTCTCCCGATTTGATCGACTCCTACTTCGCCCACTATTGGCCGCAACTAGGCTTGGAACGGGATCAGTTCTTGGCTTTAGGAGCTCGTCGTCTGGGCGACCCCTGGGAACCTTTCGGCATGACTGTTTTGGCACTGCGGATGTCTCGCGCTGCTAACGGCGTCAGCAAACTCCACGGCGAAATTTCTCGCAAAATGTGGAACATCCTCTATCCTGACAAAGCTGAAAATAAAGTTCCCATCGGCCACATTACCAATGGCGTCCACGCACGCACTTGGACAGCGCCTCTGATGGCAGACTTGTATTGTGACTACTTAGGCGAGGATTGGTCAACTCGCGCCGCCGACCCCAAGATGTGGGCGAAAGTAGACGAAATTCCCGATGAAGAGCTGTGGTGGCGACACCAAATGCTAAAAGAACGTTTGATTGCCCATACGCGCGATCGGATTAAAGTAGCACGAGAACGGCGTGAAGAAGAACCCGATTTTGTCAAGATAGCTGACTCGCTGTTAGACCCAAAAGTCTTGACTCTAGGCTTTGCGCGACGTTTCAGTCTCTACAAGCGCGGTCATCTAATTTTACGCGATGCCCAACGAGCTTTGAAGATTTTTGGCAACAAGGAACGACCTGTACAAATTATCTTCGCAGGCAAAGCTCACCCAGCAGACGAACAAGGTAAGCGGATTATTCAGCAGTTGATGGAGTGGTGCAAAGATCCCGCAATTCGCGATCGCGTCGCCTTTATCGAAAATTACGATATCTACACTGCCCAAAAACTCGTGCAAGGTGTGGATGTCTGGTTAAATAACCCCCGTCGTCCGCTAGAAGCTTCCGGTACAAGCGGTCAAAAAGTCTGCTTCAACGGCGGTATCAATTGCAGCGTCTTGGACGGTTGGTGGTGCGAAGGCTATATTGCCGATGCTAACGGAAAGGGGACTAACGGTTGGGCGATCGGCGAAGATGCCAACACCAGCGACCAAGAATTGCAAGATCGAATTGATTCGGAATCTCTCTATCGGTTACTGGAAGAGGAAATCGTTCCTCTTTACTATAACCAAGATAAAAACGGGATTCCTCACGGTTGGATTAAGATGATGAAGGCGTCGATTAAAACAAACTCGCCTGCTTTCAATACCGATCGCATGATCGCTGACTACGTAACTCAAATTTACGCACCAGAAAGTGCAGCTAAACTTGAGCCAATTCTAGCCAGCGCCTAAATTCTAGGTCTTGCGATCTAAGCCCCCCTTAAAAAGGGGGGTTTGGGGGTATCTCTGAGTTAGCTTTGTAGGTTGGGTTGAGGTACGAAACCCAACAAATACCTTGGGTTTCGCTGTTTTTTATACTAATGACTTATCATATCATGCCCGGTTACATCGGCCTTTTCTGTGGGAATCATTGGTTAAATTTTTACCGCAGATGTAGGCGCTTCGCCTTCCCGTAGGGTAGACAGATGAACGCAGATAAACGCAGATAAGCTATTACGCATCTAAATCGAATACAAGGACGGGCAGGATGCCCATCCCACAAGAAGCTCAGAAAAACTGACTGTGAAATTAGATGCGTAGCAGCTTATGAAAAGAGATTTTTTAGCGTCCCGATGTAACCGGATATGATATCACCAATGACTACTTATTTGCGTTTCAGGAGTATCCAACGTAACTCCATTGGCGGATTTTGTGGCAGGGGAAATAAATCGCGACCCGTTGCCCAACTAACATACCAACTTGTGGGAGGCCATGCTTCTTTTGGCAGGTGATTTTGTTCGTATTCGATCGCAGATTCCTCAGATATCATTTCTAATGGCAAACCATCCATAGCTGATTTAAGTTCATCTCTTGAGATCAGATAACACCAAGATAGTTCTGACATTTGCCGCGCCAAGATATCTGGTTCGTAATCGTTTGCCGCCAAAAAAGCGCTGAACAAAAGCCAACCTCCAGTTTGCAGTCCATCGCACATTTTAGCTAGGAACAAACGCACTTGATCGGTGTAGCGGAAGTGAGAGACAACTTCGGATGCGATCGCAAATTTATAGTAAGCTGGTTTCATCCGCAACAACGGATCTAAAACATCACCTTGGATGACTTTGATCGGTAAATTTTCTGCTGTAACAGATGCCGACAATTTTTCGGCAAAAATAGGCGTGAGTTCGATCGCATCAACCGGGTGACCTAACTTTGCCAATGGTATACTGTTGCGACCCGTTCCCGCACCCACATCTAAAATTGGTGTCCGCGCCGGGTCGCCTAATTGGGATAAAACTGCCATCACTTTCGCATCGGGATGACTGCCAAATAAAGGATCTTTCCTGGTTTCCGGCCAAGTTTTATATTTATCTGCTAGTGTTTCTACATGAACTTTGGTATTAATTGTAATGCCACCAGCTAAACCTTTATTTGCTTCCGCTGGTTGGTAGTTCACGATTAACCGCGCATGAGGTGAAATTTGAAATCCATCCGATATACCTTTTTCGACTAACTGACGCAAATTATTAATATGTTCTGGCGTCGGATTTTGTCCTAAAAGCTTTAGCAACCCTACAAGTAACTGTACGTATTCTCCCACCATTGATGGCACGCACGGGAAATAAAAATCTCCCTGAACGGCAGTCATAGTTTTTAGCTTTGTTGCTAAAGCTAATTTTAAAAGTTCCGGGTCAGTTATCGTTTGGTTTTTATCAGTTGCATTGCTGACTGACAAAGTTGGCTGAGATTCTGCAAGTGGTAGGTTTTCGGCAGGCATATTGATATGTTTGTTTAGCAGGACTGGAAACCAATATTTAGTTTATTGTATCGGCTCTGGCAACTTAAATATTGTTGTTGGCTGTAAAAAACGGGGGTTTTCCGCATGGGACTAGCTAAATTATGGCTTTTAACCCCAAATAAACCCTGTTTGTGGGATTTTTTTTACCTGCGCTACAGTCGAATGGCACGCTTGTGAATGCCGGTATACAGGAGACAAAGCCGAACTTACCCGTGTGTGCCATTCCGCTACAGTCATCGTTGCTTGCCGGACAAATTTGGCGATAGTCGATCTATAATAAAAAAAGTAAAAAAAAATCAATCTTCTTTGCTGGCAGAAAGATTGCGTAGTCTCGGCATAGATCCGGAAACACTTGCTTAGCGCGATCGCTAGTTGTCAATGTTCATAAAATAAAAAACATAGCCATCAACAATGAACCATGCTAAACTACGATTTTAAACTTTATTGGCCCTCTACCGAAGAACTCCCCGATTCGGACGATACTCCTGTGGATAACGAACTGCAAGATTTGATTCCCGGTTTGCTCAAAGCGATGCTAGCTATGCTTTGGTCTGATAGACTGGATTGGTTTTTTGGCGTTGATATGGCAGTGTACTATGAAGGAGAAAAACCTCCCTATGTACCGGATGGATTTCTCAGTTTGGGAGTAGAAAGGATTATAGATGAAGATTTACGTTCCAGTTATGCAATTTGGGAAGAAGAACGAGTGCCGATTTTGATGCTAGAAGTAGTTTCCCAAACTTATCGAGGGGAATACAGCACCAAGATGCAAGATTATGCTGATTTGGGGGTGTTATTTTATGTAATTTATAATCCCAAACGTCGGAGAAAGCCACGTTTTGAAGTGCATCGTTTAGTTAATGGTAAATACGAATTGCAGTCGGGAAATCCAATTTGGTTGCCGGAAATTGGGTTGGGAATTGGGAATGAAAGAGGAACTTATCAGGGTATTACGCGGGAGTGGCTTTATTGGTATGACGATCGAGGACAACGCCTACCGACGCCGGAAGAACGCGCTTTTCAAGCGGAAAGAGGGGCGATCCAAGAACAACAGCGCCGTCTTGAAGCGGAGGAACGGGCTTCTTTGCTGGCAGAAAGATTGCGTAGTCTCGGCATAGATCCGGAAACACTGGCTTGATTTTCCCTGCTAAGCGCGATCGCGTAGCGTCCTTGTTACCTTGAAACCGGACAACGGACTCTTCATCCCTACCGATCGCCGGCGGGTGCGGGTAACGTACCTGACGGGACGGTAAAGGCGATCGCAAGGTTTGTGGCGAAAAAGATAACGACCTGCTTTACAGCGACCGAAGCAATGATACAATTTGCGGTGGAGAAGGTAACGACAATTAGTCACTTCCCCGTTCCAATGCCCAACGCCCAATGACCAATTACCAATGACCATTTGGCAAATTGATTTTTATCGTCGTCCGTTGCAGGATGAAGTCGGGAGTGCATTGTGGGAGTTATTGATTTGCGATCGATCGCGCAGCTTAACTCATAGCGCCTTCTGTCCCCAGTCAGAAGCCTCTCCCCATTGGATTGTTTGTCAGTTACTGATCGCAGCCGGATCGTATAATCATCTGCCCGATTTAATTCAAGTGTTTCGTCCCCAATCTTTAGGCTTAATTGAAGCGACTGGAAAGCAGCTGGGAATTCCGGTAGAAGCAACTCGCCGCACTTATGCTTTAAAGCAATGGTTGCAGGAAAGAGCTAAACAATACCCCAGCATGGAAGGTTACAGCGGCGAAGCTTACGCTCCCCTAGCGATCGAAAAACCACCCCCCATACCCCTACCAGAAAAATTTTGGGGAGAGCGCTGGCGATTTGCCACACTTAGTGCTGGCGATCTTCAAGAAACATTTACCGATCGACTTGTTCCAATTCTTGAAATGCCAGAATTTCTCTTACCCATCAATCTTGGAATTCCATCAACAGTTGCAGTTCCCGGTGTGGTAATTGATGGTGGAAAGCGATCGATGCAAATAGCTCGCTGGATACAAGAATCCCACCCAGTATCTCTTCATTATATCACAGGTACGCCAGATGGTTTAGTATTGGAAACTGGGCTGAACGACAGGTGGGTTGTCGCTACTTTTGCAGATGAGGAAGTTTCGGCGGCTGCACAGATGTATGAAGGACGCCTGCTGCTGAGTAAAAAACTGCACTTTTTGTTGGTGCAACCTGATGATTCGGGAATGACTTATACTGGTTTTTGGCTGTTGCGAGCAGAGGATTGAGCGGCTCTTCCGTGCTTAGTATACTATGGCAGAGGGGCAGAGCGGCAGAGGGGCAGAGGAGCAGAGCAGCAGAGGGGCAGAGGAGCAGAGCGGCAGAGGGGCAGAGGAGCAGAGGGGCAGAGGAGCAGAGGAGCAGAGGAGAAAAGAAATAAAAATGTTCTTATATGAACACAAGCATAACAACTTCGTAAAAGCCGAGCAGGACAGGAGTAAAAGCTGACTATTTTCTGCGATCGCTTATTCCAAAAACAATAGAAGCCAATCTCTGAGATTGACTTCTGCTTCGGCTAAAGAATTGAGACACATTTTTTAATCCACCACTCTGAGCATACCCTTTTGCAGAGCGTCAAATACTCGTTTGATTTGGCCCTCATCTATGTCGCTGAGTGAATTTTGAGATAACAATGCTGTCATCAATAGATGTTGGTCAGCCCTACTGATTTGGCGAAGGGCAAAAATCCGCTTGATGACCTGTTCTACTTGGACTTTGGGTAAACTAGCTTGAGCTGTCATCATTGTATGAAAACTTGTGTATCCAACTTAACTCAGTGTTCCCAGTATCAGACATTTTCTAACATTACTTGGTGATCTAATTATAAAATAATTGTGAAACTGTACATACCAAGCGAGTGATACAGGTCACTGACAAAGTTAACTCACCTTTTATAATGATAACTCATTTGCCTGTAAAATAGCTTGGATTGCAACAATATCTAAGGTTATTAACATGGCTCAAGCGAAGATTGGGATTATTGGCGGTAGTGGCCTTTATAAAATGGAGGCCCTCAAGGATGTGGAAGAAGTGCAAATTGAGACGCCTTTTGGGCTGCCCTCCGATGCTTTAATTCTAGGAACGATAGAGGGGACGCGGGTTGCCTTCCTGGCACGTCACGATCGCAATCATACTCTTTTGCCCTCTGAACTACCATTCCGAGCTAATATCCATGCCATGAAGCAGTTGGGCGTCGAGTATTTAATCTCAGCTTCAGCTGTTGGTTCTCTCAAAGAGGAAGTTAAACCTTTAGATATGGTAGTGCCGGATCAGTTTATCGATCGCACCAAAAATCGAGTATCCACCTTTTTCGGGTCAGGAATTGTAGCGCACATTGCTTTTGGCGACCCAGTGTGTAAAAATCTAGCGGCGGTTTTAGCAGATGCCGTTGCTAGTCTGGAATTACCAGATGTCACCCTGCACCGTGGCGGCACCTATGTCTGTATGGAAGGGCCAGCATTTTCCACTAAGGCAGAGTCCCATCTTTACCGCAGTTGGGGTGCAACAGTGATTGGAATGACGAATTTGCCAGAAGCGAAGTTAGCGAGGGAAGCGGAAATCGCCTATGCAACGTTAGCGCTAGCAACAGATTATGATTGTTGGCATCCAGACCATGACGGCGTTACTGTAGAAATGGTGGTTGCCAATCTGCAACGCAATGCAATAAATGCTCAAAAAGCCATCCAAGAAACTGTGAGGCGTCTCGTAGAAAATCCGCCTGTATCTGATGCTCACTCAGCCTTAAAGTATGCCATTCTTACTCCCCTGGATAAGGTTTCGGCAGCTACAAAAGAAAAATTAGGATTGTTGTTGAAAAAATATTTGTAAATAGATTTATCTGTTGGCAGGTGGTCGGTTGTTGGATGGTTGCCCTGTAGGACTCGTAGGAATCTGCTGCGGATTGCAGTATGGTTGACCCTTAGTTGAGAGAGTGAAAGGTCTGATGGTTTGGTTGTTTATGGTGACACGCTGATAATTTGTCGAATTATAAATTATAGCTTCACCGCAGGCATTGCTGCTCACAAACATCGAGTCCTCCCGACCGTTATTAGAGGTCGTCTGAACTGAATATGTCTGTCGCGGTTGCAGTCCAGGCACTATCACCTGATTGCTGCTGGTTTTGTAGGGATCATCGGCAAAGGCAGCGGCGGCGTAACCGAGCAGAAGGGTGGTACTTGTTGCGATCGCAATCAACCTTGAATTCATGGCACTTCCTCAATCCGACAACCCCAATATAGCGTTTCTCAGATAAACCAAACACAATGACGAATGATATAGCTAGGGACTAGGGGCTAGGGGCTAGGGACTAGGGGAAGAAGTGTTTATAATCAAGGGTTTCAGGAATTCAGAATGTCTTAACCGCCTTGGCGGTTGCTATATCATGTCCTTACGGATCGGTTACCTAAAAAATTCCTGTTCTTATTCTTATCTGCGTTCATCTGCGTTCATCTGTCTACCCTACGGGAAGGCGAAGCGCCTACATCTGCGGTAAAAATTTAACCAAAGATGACAACAGAGAATTTGACGAGATCACTCATGTACTAACGATGCAACAGGACTTGATATGACCAATGACTAATCATCAACTAATTTCTGAAATTGCTCATTTTCCCGCACTTCATCAAAAGCAGAGTCAGTTTTCGCTTTTTCTTTATAGATAGGCTCAATGTCAATTGCCCATTGCAGATTTCCAATAGCTGGATTTATATTCCTTCGCATCGCATAAGCACGAGCGTTTTGATAACGAGTTTCAGGGAAATCGCGTTCAATTTTAAGGGCTTGGTTATAACAATTGTTGGCCTCTGCATAACGACCTTCAGTGAAATGTACATTACCTTGTTCTAAATACTCATCGACGCTCAAAAGTTCGCCAGGATTAACAGAGATTTTTTCTTCATTTTCAGCTTGAGGAGTTTCGATTTGTGGTTCAGCAAGAGTCGGTATCTGAGGTTCAGCTTGAAGACTCAAACTTTCAATTCCTTGTTCGTTAAAATTATTCTTTTTGTCGATATCGCCATCTATAAATAAAGCCTGCAATTGAGACAGATGAGATACAAATTCCGCTTCTAACTTTTGCATTTCTTGTTGAAAAGCTAAGGCTTGTTTTTTAAATTCATCTGCTACTTCAGTTTCCAGTTGTTTTTGGACTTCTTTTTCTAATTCATTTCTGGTTTCAGAGACAATTTGGTTGATGACGCTGCGACGGAGAAGCCAAACGCCAAAAGCTGTCGCCAAGGGAAACAGAGTCATCACGAATAGCAAAATATTGATTAAAGTTGTAGTGCGACTAAAGGCCCGATCGACTTCCATCTGGACGCGATCGCGTATTTCCTTCTCTAGGCGCAGCTGTTGGAGTTCCTCCCGCTCAGTCTGCGAAATCTCAGGATCAATCCTTAGCTGGGCCAAAAATATCGGCTGTGGGGGCGTAGGGGCAGCAAAAACCTTCAGCCCCACAGAGAAAATAGCACAGGCAATCCAATAGTTAATCTTCATAGAATCAGCGGACTAAAATGATTGAAATCTAAAATCTGAAACCTTCAGAGAAGTAGATTTTGTTCAGACAACCTGATAAATAAAACTGAGAGTTGCCCAAGCATTCATATCCAAGGCGAAGGAATCGGGGGTTGCAGCGACAGTTTCAGCAGCAGGAACACTAGCTTGGTGTAAGTCTTGCAGAACTGCCCGCGCTAGCTCCAAAGGACTGACTAAGATACCAAGGCGTTGAAAATCTCCTCTGGGATGCTGCGTACTTTCCAGAGCAGCCAAAGTCTGAATCAGAGGCGATCGACTCAAGATGAGTTGCACTTCATTCAGTCCGGTTGGGCCTTGGAGAACCCATTTAAAAGGACTGGAAGCTGCTGGTAAAACGATCGTCTCACCAATGCCTACCGCCTGCTGTTGTAACGGGTTAGTTTCCAAACCGCTGGGATTGGCGAAAGAATGGGGAGGCAACAGAGCGATCGCATTACCGCTGGTGTCTGTACCGAGCAAGATAAAATAGACCGGAGCATCACTGTAGTTATGAACTCGGTACTGAATGCGGCTACCGATCGGCAAACTAATCATCCCTGAATCTGTCATAAGAGCCGCATTTTCAGCCAGATCTGCGGAAACCGAGTCACTGGCAGGGTCGGGCCCTGAAGCCCGGATAGTGGTTCGTTGCATCAGCACCTGTTCGGTGGGAGCAACCATCTCCAGTGTCGCCCGAACTCCTAAACGGGAAGCGCCTTCATTCCCACTCAAGCGCAACAACTTAACCGCCAACAACGTTTGCAACGTGGGAACCAACCTTTGTACCGCCGTCTTTACCGCTTCCCCCTCAGATCCCACCGTATTGGGACTCAGATAAAAACCGGGTAAAAACAGACCGTATTGGGAATAGTAAATGGGAGAAGAGGAAGACTTTTCCCCAGTCAAGAGTCCCCTTTTTTGCACTCTAGACAACACGCAATCAGCAGGCTGCTCCCCCGTCACCACCGATGACACATTCGGAATACTAGAAAAAGCACTGGTGGCATCCACTCGCTCAATTCGTTCTAGACTGCTATCAATAGCCACCGTTAAGCCAAGATTGCGGGGCAGAACCCGGATGGATTCCTGCACAAGTTGCCCTGCTTGCAATTGGTAGGTTTCGCCACTCAGCAATGGGACAATTCGTGCCTTTGCTTTTAAACCCTCGCGGGAGCGAATCAAAAGTTGCCGTGGCTGATTCCCAACAGCTTCAGAGCCTGGTAGCGGTAACAAAGTCAGGAGAGAATTCACCCCATAGGACGCCAGAATAGCGATCGGCAGCCCCGCCAACCACAACGCAGCTTTGCCATCTTCTTCCACAGCCGTTACTACGCCATCGGCTTCCGAACTGTTGGGAAAAATATGATAAGTCAGCGATGTTTGCTTGGGATTGGTTTTTAGGGACAAATCATCAGTTGTTCCTACCAGCATAGGTTGCTGTTTGTTCCCCACCCTTTGCTCGATCGTGGCAGCAACGCGACACAAGCTGACTTGAACGGTAGTCGCGGGGGTAGATTGCCAGAGATATTGAGTCAAAGCGAATGTAAACAGCCCAGCACCCACACCATTCAACTGCTCCTCAAATGCTTGCTGATTTGGGCCTGCTGCTGCCAGCACTACCCCTGGAATGGCAGTTTTGAGTTTTGAATTCAGCTGAAGTTGTGCTTGGAAAGCTAGCTCCTGGGTACTTGGCTGCCCTACTGGTGCTTGGGGTGGCGATCCGCTACGCGATTGCGCTTCGCGCAATCGCGTAGCGGATCGCACTCGCAGATTGCCCCTAAGCCCAGTACCCAGGTCAGTATAGCTAGTATCCAATACCGCTGTAACTGCGTCGGTATCGAGCGATCGCAACAACAACCACAGCGTTTCTTCCAGCACCCCGTTCGCCACCCCATCCACAGGTACTAACAAATTTTGGATGAATGATTCTTCCTCATCCATCGTTTCGACGCGACTACCATAGCCGCTGAAGTGGAAAACTACCGCATCACCGGGTTTAGCCTGCTTGCTTAGATGCTCCACAAAAGCCGTTTCGATGTTCTGTCGTGTAGCTTGTCGATCGGTCAAAATCAGAATATCGCTTGGCTGGAACCCAAATCGATGAATTAGGAGTTCTTGTTGCAGTTCCACATCCGTCAGACAACCCGTAAGCGAACTCCCAGAATACTGGTTAATGCCCACCAGCAGTGCCAACTTGCGAGGACTGGGTTGCGCTAAAACTTGGTAATAGCGATTTCCCATCGCCACCAGCCCAGCTTCTCCTACTCCCAACGCTGCCAGTATCCAGCCAGCCCGTTGCAAAAAACTGCGTCGCTTCATCGCTATCCTCTTCTAGGATCAGGTATCAGCCTACCAATACTCAGTAGGAGAATGTTGAGTTTTGAGTTAAAAACTTCCTTTAATTCAAAACTCAACACTCAAAACCGATCATTATTGGTGCATCGCCCGTGCCAGTTCAGCCGCTACTTCTGGTCTTGAAAACTCTGGCGGCGGCAATTCACCCCGCCGCAACATCTCCCGCACCTTCGTTCCCGACAGGTGAATGCGCTGTTCCGGAGTGCTGGGGCTAGTCTTCGTCGTTGCCATACCCTGCGTAACCATGCAATAAAAAGCGTGTTCAAACATCATCGGCACAATACCTAATTCAGATGGCGCAAACTCATCAAATATATACTGAGCATCGTAAGTGCCGTAGTAGTCGCCTACACCAGCATGATCCCGTCCGACGATGAAGTGAGTGCAGCCGTAGTTTTTGCGAATCATCGCATGGAAAATCGCTTCCCTCGGCCCTGCGTAGCGCATCGCAGCCGGGTTGATGGCGAGAATCACTCTGTCTTTCGGGAAATAGTGTTCCATCATAATCTCGTAGCAGCGCATCCGCACATCGGCTGCAATGTCATCATCCTTTGTTACACCTACCAAGGGATGCAGGAATAAGGCATCTACGGTTTCCAAGGCGCACTTTTGGATGTATTCGTGGGCTCGGTGAATGGGGTTGCGAGTTTGGAAACCTACAACGGTTTTCCAGCCATGTTGTTTAAATAACTGCCTTGACTCGGCTGGGTCAATCTGATATTTCGGGAAATAGGGATGGCTAGAGCGTTGCAGCAACCACACTGGCCCCGCCAGATGGATTGGCCCCTGGTTATAAAGAACCTGTACGCCTGGGTGTTTCTCGTCATCGGTACGGTAGACGTTAATCGCTTCGCGAGTTTTATCGTAGGAATATTTCTGGGTTAACTGCAAAACGCCGATAAAGCTTCCTGTGGGGTCGTCCAAGCGTACCAAGTCGCCTTCAGTGAGAGCGTCTGCAACTTCCTCTGTCACCGAAAGGGTAATAGGTATCGACCAAACCAAACCGTTCGCCAGCCGCATATTGGCAACGACTGACTCGTAATCTGCCTGTTCCATGAAGCCGCCGATCGGACTAAATGCACCAATGGCGATCATTTGCAAGTCGGAAACTGCTCGCTCATTTAGTTGCACTCGTGGCAGAAAGTCGGCTTTTGAGAGAAATTCTTGTTTTTGTTCGGGTGTAGCAATGCGATTAATTAGCTGACCGCCGTGAGGCTCAATCCCATCTTGACGATGACTCATATCGATTTTTGATTTTGGCTTTAAGTATTTTAGATTGTAGCTGCACCGATCGTACCAAGCTATGAGAGTATTTGAACATCTGTAATATTTCAGGTTGGCACGGAAAATTACTCTGGCTCTACTCCCCAATTTACCCACTAAATTGCCGAAGGAGCAGACTGAACATTTGGCGACACCCTTAATGCTTGTATGAATCCTGTGTTTCGATCCAAGGATAGTTGACACCTTTAATGCTTCTTGCTCAGCTGTAAGTTGGGTAATAATTTCAGTTATGGTATTATCCTTGTAGCTAATTCAAGCCGGAGGTAAACATACCTCAGATTAGTGCCGAGCAAATCCTGCAAGTTAGAGCGATCGCCAGCACTTACGAAAACCTTAAGTGCGTTGAATGCGCTATAGCAATAAAAAACTATTTGCTATCTCAGGACATTCGCGGTAAGCGCATCAAACTCTATACAAGTTCAGGAACAAATCGAAACCGCTTTATATATGATGATAGTGTTCCTAGAGAGGCCATATCGGAAAATGGTCGTTATGAGGGAATCGCCATTGTCATCAATGCAACAGAAATCGTCTTTGATAACCATCATCCTGACGGAATTCCCAGAGATGAATGGATAGCAAACCTCCAGTTTTTTGGTAAAATACATAACCAACAACAGTTTCAGATAACAGAAGAACCTTTTTAAAGGAGCTCGATTTTTATGACAGAAATTACTCTAAGTAGACTAGATGTAAAAGCTGAATATCTTTATGATTTGCTGCAAAGAATTAAGGAAAGACCAGGGATGTATTTAGGTAGATGTTCAATTACCCGTCTTAGTATGCTTTTGATGGGATATAGTCTAGCTCGCGGGGATCTAGACTTGCCTACAACGGCACAAGAATCGGAATTTGACAAATTTCAAGAGTGGATACAAAAAAGATTTAATATTACTTCATCTCACGGATGGGATAGCATTATTCTCTTTTATTCGGCGGATGAAAGAGATGCTCTAGATAATTTTTTCAAGTTGTTTGAAAAATTCCAGAATGGGGAAAGTCCTTTACCAAATTAGGTTTCTGGTAGTCAGGCGATCTGGCGATCGCCCACAGCGCTATCCACTTTCCCCAATCAATAGGCGACGACATATTTCAGACGGAAAATTCCTTAAATGATGCCAATAAAATTCCCAAAATCTTATTAACATTTTTGATATAATACTCTGTTAAATCAATATCAACAACATTACCTTCTAATTTCAAGAACCTCCAGATCGTTCCTATGGTAACAACACCATAAATTGTTTTAATTGCGTTTTCTTCCCGTTCATTAAACAATTGTGCTGCTATCATTTAAGCAACACATTGACCAAAGCCAGTTTTGATATTTTCGTTCTTCGCTTCCACAATAGTAATGACGGGAGCGCGAATAAAAAGCTGTTCTGCTGAACGGCTAATTAAAAAATCACAAACTCCATTTAACCCTCTTTCATTGTCTACGTTAAAGTCCACTCCCGAAAATAAACTCACTTGATAATTTAAACGCCTCCTCACCTCAAGCAAAATAGGTGCGATTATCATCTCAGAACGAGCTTTTTCTGTATTAATAGCAACAGCCAAGGCAATATTTTCTTTGAGATAAAAAGCCAGATAATCGCTGGACTCTACCTCTTCAACAGCAGCGAATAAATCAATTGTTTCGTTAATGGTTAAACCAAATATTTTTACCAGTTGGCTTAGAGTGAAATCACTATAAGACATTTAATTTACCTCAAAAGTAGAATAGGGCGGACATTACCCGCCCTACTTCTTAGTTTTGCCTTTCGATGATTCCGCCACCCAACAGGATATCGCCGTCGTACCAAACGGCTGCTTGTCCGGGGGTGATGCTGAACTGCGGTTCGTCAAACACCAGCTTAACTCTTGTGGGATGGGCATCTTGCCCGTCCCCGGACAAAGGAATCACGGTAACGGGTACAGCAGGCGATCGATACCGAATCTGCACTTGGGCCTGAATAGGTGCTGTTGGTTCTGCTAGAGACACCCAGTTTACCCGCGCCACCGTGCATTCCGTGCGATCGGCGCTATTGCGATCGCCTACAATCACCCGATTGTTTACCGCGTCCAACCCAATCACGTACAGCGCTTGGGGCGCTGCAATCCCGATCCCTTTCCGCTGACCGATCGTGTAATGATGGATACCATCATGTTGCCCCAGCACCTTACCGGACTGGTCAACAATATCGCCCTTTTGCGGCGCAATGTACTTATCCAGAAACGCCCGCATTGAGCCATTGCTTTCCACCAAGCACAAATCCATACTTTCCGGCTTATCGGCAGTACTCAGGCCGAATTGGGCTGCAATTTGCCGAGTTTCGGTCTTGTGCGTTTCTCCCAGCGGAAATACGGATGCCGCAAGCAAATCCTGTGTCAAATCGTACAAAAAATATGACTGATCCTTAGTCAGGTCGAAAGCCCGCAGCAACTGATAGCGATCGCGATCGGCATCGTAACTAATCCGTGCATAGTGCCCCGTGGCAATTTTGTCAATACCCAACTTTTCGCGGGCATAACTCACCATCGGGCCGAACTTCACACTCTTATTGCACTGGGAACAAGGCAAGGGGGTAATCCCGTCGCTATAACCCGCTACCAGATAGTCCACAATATTGGCCTGGAACACATCGCGGCTATCGACAATGTGATGGGGAATGCCCAGATGTTCGCAAATTTTAGCAGCATCGACCATCCCTTCAGAACAGCACTGACCCTTACCTTTCATCAGCCAAAGGGTCAAACCCACGACTTCATATCCCTGATGATGAAGGATCGCTGCTGCAACTGAACTATCAACGCCACCCGAAAGGCCAACGACTACTTTGTTCATGGAACCAAAAATGACTGAAATCTTGCTTAACGCAAACATTGCTACTTCTAAGTTAACATTTCTACAACGACCTGTCATGGCAGCATCAGCCATTCGAGATGGAAACTAATTGTCATTAGGCTATAAACTTTAGCGCTTGGGTGCTTAAATAACAGATGAAACGAAATTTGCACAATAAAATTAGGGGATTTAGTCGAATGAAACTATTTAATATGGCAGCAGTTACACCGCTGCTAATTGGGACTATGGCTCTAGCGCTGGTTCCCCAAACCATTGTCCAAGCAGAACCGACTCCCAACAATTTATCAGTTGCAGAACGACTTTTGCAAACACCACTGCCACCGCCATCGAGGTTGCAGCAAACTGATTCTACACAACTACTGGCTCGCAGAAGGAGAAACAACAGGAGGAGAAGCACCCAGCGCAGACCCTCTAATTGTCAAAGGCAGCGGTGCAATTGCGAAGCAAGGGGGTGTGATTATGAAAGCTATGTAGTTTATATTCCTAGATATAGCGATCGCCTCCTAGAACAGGTTCAGAGCATGGAACCGGAAGCTAGGAAGATGCACTACGGGAAAAAAGATGTCATTCAAGTGGGATCTTATGGCGAACAGTGGGTAGCAGAAGACACCCGTACAAGGCTGCGACAAGAGGGATTTTCTACTGAAATAGGCACGATCCTTACCAGGCGAACATCTCAGTTTTCTGTCATCGTGAATAACCCATCTCTCTTAGAAATGGTTCAAAGAGAAGCGTTCAATGCCACTTTCGGCATTGACAGAAGAACTCAACAAACGGTCATTGTGGCAGGGCAATATCGCAGTGCTGCCAGGGCACAAGAGCTTGTCAGCGAACTGCAAAAACGGGGTATCCTTGCTGAAATTGTCGGCGATGTGAGTGTATTGGATACTACTGAGTTTTCAAATGATAATTCTACTATTGAGGTACTTGGAGATAATTATCAAAGAAATTTCTTGCTGGCAAATAATGTTGTGACTCGCTCTAATTCATTTGCAGATAATTACTATGGGATAATGATTCCAGGCAGTGAAGCAGAATTAACTACGATCGAAGCTCACGTCCGACGAATGGCTCCTGGTTTGGGAATGGAAAGAGGAGTTTACCAAATAGAAAATGCTAAAGAGCGATTCGTAATGGTAGGGCCGTTTGCCGATCGAGAAACAGCAGAGCGATGGGGGCGCTATCTGCAAGATTTTGGGATGACCAATGCACAAGTTTTCCACGGCAGCTAAGTAGGTGGGCATAAATAAACTGAACTCCCAGAAACCCGGTTTCTCCAAGAAACCGGGTTTCTAAGGGCCTGGCAGCCATTTCTTTGTAGGTTAGGTTGAGGTAACGAAACCCAACATCAGAAGGCTTGTTGGGTTTCGTTACTACAATGTTTGAATGCAACTTAGTATTAGATTGAGATTCAGTTTAAAATCTAAAATCTATGGACAGGGTGGAAAAAATTCAACAAGTTATAGTAACTGCCCAGCAGATGCGCGAGATTGAAGGGCGCGTCTTTGCTGCGGGGATGCCAGTCGCCGCTTTGATGGAAAAGGTGGCAAGTCTGATTGTCCGTCGCATCAGCAGGGAGTGGGGGAGTGGGGGAGTGGGGGAGTGGGGGAGTGGGGGAGTGGGGGAGAAAAAAGAATCCCCAATTACCAATCCCTAATTTCCAATCATCCAAAATCGTCAAGAGTAGGCATTCTGGTGGGGCCGGGTCACAATGGTGGGGATGCGTTGGTAGTTGCCCGCGAGTTGCATTTCCAGGGTTATGAGATTGTTATCTATCATCCTTTTAGCAAACTAAAGGAATTGACAGCCCAACACGCTCAGTATGCTAATAGTTTAGGCATTCCATTTGTTGAAGAAATTTCCCTGTTATCAGATTGCGATCTTATAATTGATGGGTTATTTGGATTTGGGTTGGAAAGGGCTATTACCGATCCTGTTGCTGCTGCGATCGATCGAATCAATCAGTTGTCTAAACCAATTATTAGCATCGATTTGCCTTCTGGTTTGCACACGGATACGGGTGAGGTGCTGGGAACAGCTATTCGTGCCACTCATACTCTTTGCTTGGGTTTGTGGAAGCAAGGATTATTACAAGATCGAGCGTTAGAATATGTTGGCAAAGCTGAATTGATTGATTTTGATATTCCGCTGGCGGATATCTCGGCGGTACTCGGTGAAACGGCTGAAATACAGCGCGTGACGGAAGCATTTGCGATCGCACATTTGCCCCTATCCCGTCCGCCCGTAACCCATAAGTATAAAATGGGGCATTTGCTACTCATTTGCGGTTCCCGGAAGTATGCTGGAGGAGCGATTTTAAGTGGTTTGGGAGCAAGAGCGAGTGGTGTGGGGATGCTCTCAATTGCCGTACCAGAATCTCTGAAATCCCTGTTAGTATCTCATCTGCCGGAAGCACTAATTATTGGTTGTCCAGAGACGGAAAGCGGTGCGATTTCCCAGCTGCCAGAAGAAATTGATTTGGGGTCGTATAGTGCGATCGCTTGTGGCCCCGGTTTGACAAAAGATGCTAGGCCAGTTGTCCAAGCGGTGTTAGAAAGCGAACTTCCCCTACTTTTAGACGCCGACGGCTTAAATATCCTCGCCCAAATGGGAACCATCCCCAAGCTATCAAAGCGGCAGGCAATCACCGTCCTGACGCCCCATGCAGGTGAGTTCAAGCGTCTATTTCCAGATGCACCAGATCCCACAACAGACAGGGTAAGCGCGGTTCGAGAGGCGTCTCGCTTGAGTGGTGCTGTGGTGTTGTTAAAAGGTGCAAGGACAGCAATTGCCAACCCTTCCGGTTCAGTATGGATTGTTTCCGAAAGCACGCCAGCCCTCGCACGTGGTGGCAGTGGAGATGTCCTGACTGGGCTATTGAGCGGACTTTTAGCCCAGGCAAACTCACAGCAACTGCCCGTAGAAAGTCTAGTAGCAGCAGCTGCAATGTGGCACGCTCAAGCCGGAATTTTAGCCGCCAAGGAACGAACTGAGTTAGGAGTTGATGCCTTTACGCTGACACAGTATTTGATTCCGGCGGTACTTAAAATGCAAAATTTGGTTTACAGCGCTTTTTAGGTGTGTGATATCGTGTCCGGTTGCATCGTTAGTAAATGAGATCGTCAAATTGTCTGTTGTCATCGTTGGTTAAATTTTTACCGCAGATGTAGGCGCTTCGCCTTCCCGTAGGGTAGACAGATGAACGCAGATTAACGCAGATAAGAATAATCGCCCGATTTTTTTAGGTAACCGATGCGTAAGGACATAATATGAGGTACAAAGAAACCGGGTTTCTGGGGTGTACTTCGAGAAGGGGATTCAACAAGCCCGTAAACGATTGGGAAAATAACCATGCAAATTAAAGACCGCCCAATTCCTATCACCAACCCCACTCTGAGAACTTTGATTGCCGAGTTGGGTGCAGAATGCACTAACGTCCAAGCATTAATCAACCAACTCCAGTTACCTAACCTGAGTTATACGCAACAAGCCGAAATTCTGGCTGAACTTCTGGCTGTGGCGATTCATCTAAATACTCATTGTGGAGACGATTTTCAGAGGCTGATTGCCGAGGAGATGGAAAAGTTACCCGATGATGATGAAATTGACTAAACTTCGACTGGCGATTTACTTTTTACAGGTACGGAATAATCACCGTTAGCATCAACTTCAATCATCCCCAGCGATTCATCACCTGTAATCAAACGGGCTCCACGTTGGCGCGTGAAATAGTTCCAAGCCCACTGAATCATCACCACTAATTTGTTGTCAAATTCGATGAGATAGTAAATGTGGACAAATACCCAGATCGGCCAAGCTAAGAAACCCGATAACTTAACATAACCCAAGTCTACAACAGCAGCATTTCGTCCGATGACGGCTAAACTACCTGTATCGACGTAACGGAATGCCGGAGCAGTTTCACCAACCAGTCGCTGTTTAATCAGTTTGGCAACATTACGATAAAACTCTAGCTCGTCTTTTACCAATAGTAGATGAGTTGTCCAAAGCTTCGAGATGAGGCACAAAATTCGCAGATACTGGTTGAGGCGCAGCCTCGGTAACCGTGTTTCGTGCTTTATCCTTGATCGATTTGAGTACTAAACGAACTACCCAAGAAGAGAGGCAGGGGTTTTCGTCAATTTCTGTTATCAAAGCATCTAAATCATTAACAATAGCCATCATTTGTGGGTTAATATCTTTCTGCATAAGTTTGATGCCCTCTTTTAAATGTTCTCGTTCTCTATATTCAAAATAAAAAATTCTGGTTTGCTTTTTGTGGGCTTGTGTGTCACTCTCTCAGGTGACTGCTAAAGCCTCGAAAACCGGCTGGGGTGGCAGGTTTTGAATAATCCTTGATGGATAAGCTTTTGAGTGGCTGCGGCCCGATCGCATCTTTCTCCTGCTCAAGATGCTTCTGCGCCTCATGGTGGACACTTAGCCAACCGGCACACTCGCTTCAGAATACGAACGGCTCAAAGGACATGAATCGCGAAGATGGAACTCCCTTTGTGCTTCATCCTTTCTAATTCATACAGAATGCTTGACACTTCACCCATCCGCATGACGTGAACTAAGCTAGTCTTCAAGGGAGAAGACTAGCCAGATGGGCCTGAGTTCAGTAAAAATAATGCGGCAACTATTATTCGGAAACACCCTCCTGGCTTCACTAATTCGGAAGCTGAAGAGGCACCAAGAACAGACTCAGGAGGAAGGTGCTGATTACGAGGCGTGGCGGCGGGAGTTCCTGCAAAAGCGGCTGCGGTTAGGCTTGCGGATTGCCTTCATCGGCTTCTTGAGTTTTATCGCCCTGCAATTTAGAAATTTTATCGTTAGGCCAGAGTATTTCGATCGCTTGGCGTTAATAACGCATATCGCTTCGGAACTAAGCCTGCTGGTGTGTCTGTCATCCCTGAGAACTCGCTTGGGTCGGCGTTACCCAAGTTTAATATTCCTGATTTTCTCTTGGTCTATCACCCTAATCCCCCTGCTGATAGTAACCACCGCCGATAAGTTGGAACCCAATATCCTTAGCTGGCCCCTAGCGTTTTTCGGCATGGCTACCCTCGTCCCAGTGTGCTGGCGGCTGCACCTTGTCTCTCAGTTGGGCGTTTTTGCCTACTATTTTGGCGTGCAGCTTCTCCTGGGTAAGGTGGCCCAGATGCCAGCGCCGTGGATGACTTCAGCTTTGTTGTATTTATATATGTTTTGGGTTTGTTTTGTTTGCGACCTGTCAGTTTACTTGTACGAACGCCTACAGCGGTCTGAGTTTAAGGCTCGTCGCCTGATGGAAGCAGCTTATCAGCAACTAACTGTCGAACAGGAACAATCGGAACGTCTGCTACTGAATGTCTTGCCGCAGTCGATCGCCGATCGCTTAAAACACTCTACAGGAACTCTAGCAGAACAGTTTAACGAAGCCACGGTTTTGTTTGCTGATATCGTTGGTTTTACCCAGCTATCGACCCAGATACCGCCTACGGAAATGGTGGAGTTGCTCAATAATATTTTCTCGCGGTTTGACGAGCTGGCAGAAAAGCATGGATTGGAAAAGATCAAGACTATTGGCGATTCTTACATGGTAGTTTCGGGTCTGCCGATACCAAGGCCCGATCATGTAGAAGCGATCGCAGATATGGCTTTGGATATGCAACTGGCGCTCAACAAAGTAAACATCGAAACTAATCAAGATTTTCGCGTCCGAATTGGCATCAATACCGGGCCAGTAGTTGCCGGGGTAATTGGTCTGAAAAAGTTTATTTACGACCTGTGGGGCGATACCGTCAATATAGCAAGTCGCATGGAATCTCAAGGTATACCCAATTGCATTCAAGTTACCAAGGAAGTTTATGAAATATTAAAAAATCAGTATGTTTTTGAGGAACGCGGAACCATTCATGTCAAAGGTAGAGGAGATATGCTCACTTATCTACTTAAAAGCAAACTTTCTAACGGCGAGATAGACCGATCCTAATCTTATTGTTCGGCAGTAGGGTGGATTGCCGATCGCAACCATAGTCATTAAGAGGAATCAAACATGGGTTACACTACAGAATTTGACGGCCTATTTCATCTAAACAAACGATTATTTGATAGCGAATTTCTTTATTTATTAGAATTTTTTCGGACAAGGCGGATGAAGCGAGATGTTACCGTATTGGAGAGTTTCCCCGATCTACCGCTAGCACCTCTAACTCGCAGTGACTCACCCAGAGAATTGTTAGCACAAGTGGCGGCAGAGGTAGAATTAATTCAAGACCCCGCACAGCGAAGGGAAATATTAGTTTGTACGGCGGTGATGGCGGGTTTACTGCATAAACCAAATCTGATTAGTCAGCTATTTCGGGAGGATAATATGGAAGATTCTTCGTTTTACCAACAAATTATCGAAAAAGGCGTACAGCGAGGTTTGCAACAAGGTTTGCAGCAAGGTTTGCAGCAAGGTTTGCAGCAAGGTATCCAACAAGGTATCCAACAAGAATCGTCTATGATTATGCGTCAACTTCGACGGCGGGTGGGAGAAATCGCACCTAGCACGGAAGAGAGAATTCGGGCTTTATCGCTTTCTCAGTTAGAGAACTTGGCGGAGGCGTTGTTGGATTTTTCATCGCCAGCAGATTTAACTGTTTGGTTGGATAATCTGAACTAGGAAAAAGGCTAGGGAATAAACACCCCTTTTGATGAATTTAGATGGGGTGTTACCCTTTTCTGAACAAGGCTAAAATTAGAAAGGTGAATTTGGCAATAAACCCCTACAAACAAAAAAATAAAAAGCAAGCGTTGGGTAGATATAGATAGAGGTAATTGGGTGTCGAGTTCGGGAGTAGGTGGAAATGGTATTGCATCTGAATTTGGAGATTTAACTGGACTAACTCGCCAACAAGTAAATAACTTTTTATGCGGACTTGGTGCAAATGTCAAAATTACTCAAGGTGGTTATGTTGAATATAAATTTCCTGATACTTCAAAAGTAATCATCCGTCCTGATGGTGAAGTGGTACGCATACCAGCACCTAGATATGACTCAGATGGCCAAAATATCAACAAGGGGCTCCGCTTGGGTAAAGATGGGAGTTTGTTGCTAACGCGAGATCGATTTGGCAATCCTATTGTTAATACGCACAACACTGGAGAAAAAGTGAGTGATTAGTATGGCTGATGATTATAATTTGCTAGGTTTGGGTGGACTTACATCTCTGGTAACAAATGTGAAAATTTCTCACTGGGGTGCTGAGCTGTTAGTTGAATGCTTGTACGATCCAACAGGCGATCGCTTACCTTATTCGCTAGTATTTAAAGATTGTCGGGAAATTAGGTGGGATGTTCACGATGAAGAGGAAGTAGAGTCAGAATTAGCAGATTTAATTGGTATTCATTTGGGTGAAGAAGCACATCTAAAACCTGCTTTGATTCATACAGATATTTTTGAAATTTCGATTGTTTACGGCAGTTTTAGTATGGGTCAGGAAAAGAAGGCGATCGCACAAGCTACAGCAACTTAGTTTGATGGGGAAGGGAGAAGTGCGATCGCGACAGCGATGCGTAGCATTATCGCTATTTTTTCATACTTTTCTATCCTGCCACTATATGCCACTATAATAGAAGGAAGTATAAACTAACGAGGTGTAAGATGACGACACCAACAGAGATTCGTAAAAAAGCGATTGAATTAGTTGAAAAATTACCAAAAGAAATGTTAATTGAAGCAGTCGAGTTACTCGAATCTTTGCGTGTAAAAGCCGAGCGACTAAGAAATCTAGACCTACAAAAGCCAGAAGAAAGTGCTTTACTAGAAATCATTGATCGCCGACTGTCTCCACAGGACAGGCTACGATTGGACTATCTGCGCGAACAGAATGAATGGGGTGAATTAACTGAGGCAGAATATAATGAACTATTAGCCTACGTAGAGCAGGTTGAGAGTCAAGATACCCTGCGAGTGGCAGCCTTGATTGAATTGGCTAAAATTAGAAAGGTGAATTTGGCAACTTTGAGCGGCGAGTTTACATCTGAAGAAAGCATATCTAATGTCTAATGAACGAATTACAGATGCCATTAAAAAAGCCGTTTCAACGCGAGCCAAAAATTACTGCGAGTATTGCCGCAGTCCTGGTAAATTTGCTACTGAAAGTTTCACAGTTGACCATATTAAGCCTCGTCAAGCAGGAGGCGAAACTACATTAGATAATTTAGCTTGGTCTTGTTTTGGTTGTAACGCTCACAAGCATACGAAAACTGATGATACCGATCCTGAAACAGGTCAAAAAGTGGCTTTGTTTAACCCCCGACAACAAGTTTGGACAGATCATTTTGGCTGGAGTGATGATTGCACGGAAGTTATTGGCAAAACTCCTTGTGGTAAAGCGACAATTAATGCGCTTCGTTTAAACAGAATGGGTGTTGTTAATTTGCGTCGCTTGTTGGTTATGGCTGGTTTGCATCCACCATCGGAAAGCTAAAATGCGATCGCTCTTTTCCCTGTTTTCTCTAATCTGTTGAGGTGGCGGTGGGTGTTGATGGCCCGATCGCTCTATCAACTGCAACTTAGTTTGATGGGGAGGGAAAAGAGCGATCGAGACAGCAATACGTAGTATTATCGCTGTTTTTACCCAATTTTATCTGCTGCCACTATAATATAAACAACTATAAACTACCGCTCGCCAAAAACCAAAACCTTGGCCTACGATAACACCTGCAAATACATCGCCTCCCAAAATCCTGCCAGTTTCGTCCGCTGGTTATTACCCAATGATGAATTCACCACTGTCGAAATCCTCAAAACCGAATTACCAGCCGAACCAATTAGAGCAGATTTCTTAATTTTATTACGGTTCGGTAACACAATCTTACACCTTGAGTTTGAAAAATTACCCTATTCAGACCCACCAATTCCCGAACGGATGCTCAATTACTGGGTTCGCCTGTACGGAAAATATAGATGTAGAATAGAACAAGTAGTAATTTACTTGCAACGCATTGACTCACCCCTAGTTTTCCTAGACCGATTTCAAGTAGGAAACACCGTACATCCCTATCGGGTAATTCGGTTATGGGAAGAAGACCCCGCATCTTTTTTAGCCGAACCCGCTTTGCTACCGCTAGCACCTCTAACTCGCAGTAATGCACCCAGAGAATTGTTAGCACAAGTAGCGGCAGAGGTAGAATTAATTCAAGACCCCGCACAGCGAAGGGAAATATTAGTTTGTACGGCAGTAATGGCGGGTTTACTGCATAAACCAAATCTGATTAGTCAGCTATTTCGGGAGGATAATATGCAAGAATCTTTGTTTTATCAGGAAATTGTGGAAAAAGGTGAGCAACGAGGTTTGCAGCGAGGTTTGCAGCAAGGTTTGCAACGCGAAGTATCAGTGATTTTGCGTCTAGTTCGGCGGCGGGTGGGAGAACTCGCACCTAGCACGGAAGAAAGAATTCGCGCTTTATCAATTAGTCAGTTAGAGAACTTGGCGGAGGCGTTGTTGGATTTTTCATCGCCAGCAGATTTAACTGTTTGGTTGGATAATCTGAACTAGGAAAAAGGCTAGGGAATAAACACCCCTTTTGATGAATTTAAATGGGGTGTTACCCTTTTCTGAAACAATCCTCCAAGCTTTGGTTGATGGAGGGATCGCTCTTTTCCCTGTTTTCTCTAATCTGTTGAGGTAGGAGTGGGTGTTGATGGCCCGATCGCGTAGCGTAGACTTAGTGAGTGTTGCTTTCGACCTCATACTCTAATCCAGTTTTAGTTTAATGATTCTCAATCATCTGCATCAAAAGGTTTAACTATTTGTAGATCAATACGTCTTTCTCTTATCCTTTCCCTAATAATATGTGCTGCATCCTTAACTGTTAAACTATTATTTCCATCACTTGATTCATCACTCACTCTTATATCTGATAAGGCTGGGAACTCAATTTCTTTTCCGTCTGTAGTGCTAATCCGCAAAACTTTTTTCTTCATGATCAATTTTTTCCCCTCGCCATTCGCTAAACTTGATAATGAAGACTCATGGGTATTTATTGAAACAATTGTGTCATATAAATACTCACCTGTTTCAACTAAAATTTCTTCTCCCCTGAGAAAATTCCAATAACACTTATAGTAAGTAAGAAAGTTTCGACATAAGAAAATATTCAGAAATACATGAATACTATACCTAGTTTTACCATCTAACCCTTTTTCAACAAAATAATCTCGATCGCGGATCAAAATACCCCAAGATTTTTTTTCTTCATCTGTTAATGTAAATCCACTACTAAGCTCTATAGGATGTTTTTGATTCATTACTACATTAAGCAATTCCGGTGTATCCTCAGACTCGCCGACTACGATTACATCTAATTCATTAGGAGCTTTGTCGAATAATTTTCTTTTGTCTTCTAACAACCATTGGTCAATTTGTCTATCATCAACTGGCAGTATTATACTGCGCGACTTTTCTATTTTAGCTAGAAATAGAACAAAAGTTACCACAACTAGCAAGAAAGTAATAAAAGGACTGATTAAAAGTGAAAATAATAATACTCCTATTATAATGTAAGCCAAAATACCTTGTTTTGGCTCTCCACCATCTTTCCAATGTGCCAGTAAATCTGAAATCACTTGTTTTCCGAATGCTTCAGTTACTGTTGTCTGGCCCTTGCTTAAGCATTCAAAATACTCTCTAATTAATTTTCTATTTACTGATAAATTTACACTCATGTTTATTCCTCCATTGTTTTTATTCTGGCAGCCATTTTGGTGTCTTTTATGATAGAGCTTAGTTTAGTATTACTACCCCTTAATTTGCCTTCATTAGTCATCTGAAGTGCCAAGGAATAATAACCTTCTCGGCTACTGGCTCTGTATTCTGCTGAAGGTGTGGGAACCCCTTTCGTAAAGTAGCAGCAATAACTAACAACCAGCTTGAGAACCTTTAGATCAAGAGTTCCAAATTCTGCTGGTGAAACAGATTTCAAAACTTTCCATTTCCGATCCTTTATCGAAGGAGGTAGATTTTCCAAATACCGATAGTTACTTGCAATATTTTCAACAAACCTTTCAAAAGTCGGCTTTGGCTTTACCCGGTCATCGGGCGGCTCCACTCAAGTGATATGGATTCCCCCGAAAAAAGTACCTTGGAATAATGCTTTAATTTCTTTAATTTCCTCGGCTATCTTCCCAAAAGTCTGAATAGTCGGCGGTTGAGACTTAAGGGCATTTACCAAAGCTTGGACTGCTTCAGCAAGTTTTGGGTCTGCCTTTACGACTGCATCTAATTCCTCAACTGCTTTAGCAATGTCGGGTTCTTTATGAGTGAAAGTTTCTAACTCAAGAACAGCTTTACTATAATCTAATGGCTGTTGTTGAGATAGTTCAATAGCGGTTGCTGTACATGGCAACTTGATCTTAAGTAGCGATAGCAACTTAACACCTCGCCTAACGACTTCATCTCCCAGCTTTTCACCCGCCTTCTCGGAGGCTTTCATTAAAACCAGAGTTCCGATCGCAGCAGCTGTCAGTGTTACAGGTTCCATAAAAATTCATATTTCTCCTTGTTTGAAACACTATAGCAACTCTGTATTAGTTTTAACAGTCATAAAAAGTAATAAAAAAGTAATAAAAAAGTAATATTTTATTGAGAACTGCGGTAGAATTTATTTTTGGGTAAAAAACTCATATCTCATGGGTTCCCACATACCCTACATAAACCTTAAACGTAACTGCTAAAGGAGTTTAACACATGACCGTTGAAGAAGCTCTAGAGATTGTCGAAACTGCCCTAGACTACGAACGCCTCAACAAAGTCCAAGAGCTAGTGTTTCGTCAATCCTGGGAAGGACGGTCATATATAGAAATTGCCAAAAGCTCCGACTATGAACCCGATTATATCAAAGATGCTGGCGCTAAACTCTGGAAACTACTATCAAAGGTATTAGGGGAGAAAGTTAAAAAAGATAATCTTAAATCAGTTCTAAAGCGATATTCACGGCGAACTAAACTAAATGTACAGAGAAATCTAGCAATTGAAGTAAACCTAACTGGAGCCAATCTCAGTGGAGCTAACCTAAGTGGAGCGAGGCTATTATTATTGACGAACTTAAATGAAGTAGATTCCTGTCAAGCTGATTTAAATAAAACAATAATACCCGAAGATAAAACACAATCAGATGAACAAGCAAATAACCAAGAAATTCAATGTAACTCAGAAAACCAAATCTATTACTGGAACGACTTACCTCTTCGTTCCCCCGAACAAGTAAAAATAGCTGAAGTACTCGATCGGGCCAACGTCCTCTTTATCCCCAACTCCAAAGCGCGACTGACAACGACCGAAGGTAGACAAAACCAAGAACCTCACTTTCTCATCTTCCACCAAGGTAAATTGGGTATTCTTGAAATTGATAGTGAATTATTCGAGCAAGATGCGGTAAAATTAGAAGAGCGCGATCGCACTTTTCTAACTCACGGAATTGCGATCGTTCAACATTACCACGCTACCCAATGCAGGGAACAACCAGAGCAAGTCGTGCAGGACTTTTTGGAAATATTAACTCAGACAGCACTTTAGCTATCTGACTCGCCAGAAAACAGATTCTCAAGGTCACGGTAGCCACTAACTACACGCACAACTTCAATACCGTCTTCTATCGGACGATAGAAAATCAAGTAATTATCTATCGGGAAACTCCGTAATGGGGGAGATAGTTTATCCCATCTGCGACCCATATTTGGAAAATTTACCAAAGTCTCAAATTTTTGTGTAAGCGCTCTCAGGAATCGATCAGCAGCAGCAGGATCTTTAGAAGCAATGTAATCGTTGATTTCTGCGATTTCACTAGCTGCTTGCGACGACACATAATAGTTTTTCATTCCAATTTACCTTCGGCACTTTGCCGGTTTTTCTCATGTAGCCGCTTGATCAACTCTCTCCCATCAATTTTTTCTCCTCTCTCAAGCTGTTCCATGCCAATATCGATTTCCTTTTGGAGTTCAGCAAGTCGCGCTTGGTATACAATATAGCGATCCTCCAAAAGCCTTATTCCTTCACGAATAACATCACTAGCAGATAAGTATTTACCGCTTTCTACCAGGTTATTAACAAACTCTTCTTGCTCTGGTGTCAATGCTATATTCATAAGCTACTTTGGCTTGATTAGCTAATTATACAATTTTATATCTATTCCCCAAAAATGTCCAGCATTACGACAATACCAAATCCACCGACATATTTATGATGCCGTGTCCCTACAACCAGGCACAGCTACCATCTTAACTCAATTCCGCCACATCCTCATACAAAGCCGAAATAGCAGTACTAAAATTAACACTAGCCAAATAAATTTCCTCCCCTTTTTGATACGTATACAGTTCCCAACGTCCCTCAGAATTGCGGCGAAAACACTCGACTCTTTGACGTTTTTGACTGATTAATACATACTCTTGCAAAGTTTCTATTTGTTGATAATCAGCAAACTTATCGCCTCTGTCGAAAGCTTCTGTCTTATCCGATAAAACTTCCACAACTAAGGAAGGATAGCGAATGAAAGAATCTGACGAATTTCTATCTCTTTCATCACAACTTACTGTTACGTCGGGGTAATAATATATATCAGCAGCATCTATCAATACTTTTATATTTTCTACAAAAGCTCGACATCCTGTTCCCCGAACGTGGTTTCTCAGCAAAGTAGCTACATTAATCGCAATTGTATTGTGAGCTTGAGTACCACCAGCCATTGCAAAAACTTCTCCTCGAATATATTCGTGCCTGATCGGACTGATTTCTTCACCCTTTAGATAGTTTTCGTGGGAAATATAAATACTGCTTTCGCTGACAAACATCTGGTAAATCTCCTAAAAAGACTCTTCTATATCTATTTTACTCGGCCTGGGGATTGGTATTGGGGATTGGTCATTAGTTAAAAGTTATTGGTATTTTCCATTAACCAATGACTAATGAACAATGACAAATTCTAACTTTTAGTTTTCACAAGTTGCTCGATCGCACTCACCAACTCAATAGGATCGATCGGCTTCGACAAATGCCGCTGAAAACCCGCAGAAAGAGCCGCGCTGCGGTCTGTTTCCATCGCATACGCGGTCAGCGCTACAGCAGGAAGCGATCGCCCACGCTCCGACTCCAAGGCTCTCACCTTGCCAATGAGAGCATAACCGTCCTCACCGGGCATCCCGATATCGCTTACCAGCACATCTGCCTTCCACTCCTGCAATGCCTCCAGCGCCGATTCCGTCGAGTCCGCAGCGATCACCTTAGCCCCATACTGTTCGAGTGCTGTAGTGAGGAAATCTCGCGTATCAGCTTCGTCATCAACAACAAGTATTCGCAAACCAGAGAGGGGACTGGGGACTGGGGACTGGGGACTGGGGACTCTTGAGTTCTCAATCCCCAATCGCCGCTCCTCAATCGCTTCAAGCAGTGGCAATTTCACTGTGAAAGTTGCGCCTTTTCCTTCTCCATCGCTAGCCACAGAGACAGTACCGCCGTGCAGTTCTACCAAGTGACGCACAATTGCCAATCCCAGTCCGAGTCCTCCTTGTTCTCTTGTGGTCGTGCTATCGGCTTGGCGGAAGCGATCGAACACATAAGGCAAAAAATTGGGACTAATGCCTTTGCCAGTATCGCTCACGCTGATTTGGGCATATCGTGATTTTGGATTAGTAGGTTGTTTTTTTAATGCGACACTATTAGATTCCAATGGGGTATTTTCCAATCCAAAATCGGCAATCGAAGATCCAAAATTAATTGACAATCCAATCTCCACCCGTCCTCCAGGAGGTGTAAACTTAATCGCATTGGAAAGCAAATTCCACACAACTTGCTGCAAGCGATTGAAATCAGCGGAGACTAAACAACCCCGATCGCACAATATTAATTTCAGTTCGATATTCTTGTTCTGAGCTGTTGGACGTACAGTTTCAGTAGCTGCCTCGATCGCCGTAACGAGATCGAGGGGTCGGAGATCCAGGGAGAGTTTATCCCGCAGCATTCGCGAGACATCCAGAAGATCTTCAATGAGCTGACTTTGCATCCGCGCATTGCGTTCGATCGTTTCCAGAGCGCTGGCAGTTCTTGCTTCATCAAACTTGCGGGTACGCAGCAAAGTCGCCCAACCCAGTATGGCATTCAAAGGCGTCCGCAATTCGTGAGACACAATTGCCAGAAACTCATCCTTAATGCGATTCGCCTCTTGAGCCTTGCGGTAGAGCTGTGCTAGAGAGAAAGCTAAAGCAGCGCGGTAGGCAAGATCTTCAGCCAAAGCTAGATCGCTGGGCTGATAGCGACGTCCGGATTCTGCATAAGTAAAAGCGATCGCGCCCAGCATTCTTCCCCGCGCCACAAGAGGCACCACCACCAACGATTTCGGATCGAGTTCGCGCAGGATACGATCCTGGTTAACCTCCGAGCTAATCGCCGCCCAGATGGACTCAGAAACCTCCCGAACGAGCAACGGCTGACGCTTACGCAGCACCTGAGCCACGGGAGCCTCCGAATTGAGGTCGAGCGGGTACGCTTGCAGTTCCTTGAGCAGAGCCTCTTTTGCCGCATCTCTGTGGGCAACTGCCACCCGGCGAATCCTATCCTCCTCCTCCAACACGAAAATAACGCAGTAGTCAGCCAAATAAGGCACCGCTAGACGCGCTACACTCTTGAGCGTAGTCTCATAATCAAGCGTTGCCGTCAGCACTTTGCTAGCTTCAGCAAGAAAACGCTGCACTTCCTTGCCGCGATGCAGTTGAGTAATATCGCGCCCCACTCCAACAACCCCGATAATCTCCCCGTTGGCATCTCGTAGCGGCGATAGGGAAGTCTGACAGTATTCGGTGCCGTTAACGCTTTGAAATGACCACTCATAAACAACAGTTTCTCCGGAAAGTGCTTTTTTGTGACCTGCTTCGTGAATAGCCGCCGGTAATTTCAGATTTGAGATTTGAGATTGCTGCAATCTCAAATCTGAACTTTGCCATTCATAAATCTCCTGCGGCGTTTTACCCCAAAAGAATTCTGCCTGAAAGCCTGTTTTTTCCAACCAGGAACCAAATACGCCGGTAAAGCGTTGTTCCCGATCCAAAGTGAAGACTATATCCTGCATGGAATTAACGAGAGTTCGGAATTTTTCCTCACTTGCTCTGAGTTCTTCTTTTGCTCGTTTGCTAGAGGTGATATCGTAAAAAGTCATCACTCCGGCAACGATCGCTCCTTTGTAGTTGTAAATTGGGGTAGAACTGACGCGCATCGTCCCGTAACTGCCATCGCCGCGCTGAAAATTAATCTCCTCTTCCGTTATTACTTCACCATTCCTAATAGAACGGGCTAAAGGCCATTCTTCAGCTTCGTAAGGTTGCCCATCCAGGTGGAAACCCTGATAAATTCGGTATTGCCCAATGGTATCTGCTTCTAGGAAAGGCTGACGCCAAATCTTTTCTACCAATTTATTGCCAAGGAGTAGCTTTCCTGAAGGAGCTTCGGCAACGATCGCAGCGGCTGGCATCTGCTGCAACACCGCTTCTAAGAGCGCCTGCTCGCTTTCTAAAAGCTCGATCATTTGTTCTCGTTCGGCTTGGGCTCGTTTGCGATCGCTGATGTCGCGACCAAAAACCGAAATTCCGTCGGCTGTGGGATAGGCGTCGTTTTCAAACCAACTATCTAAGGGTGGATAGTAATACTCAAAATGTACAGGAATTTGCTCGGCTCTAGCTCGATGAAGCTCGGTATAATATTTGCCACTGATCGCGTCTGGAAACACTTCCCATATACTCTTACCAAGCACTTCTTCCTGAGATTTGCGGAGCGATTCCGCTGCTTTCTTGTTTAAATAGGTGTATCGCCATTCGCGATCGAACGCCACAAATCCGTCGGCAATACTTTCCAGAATGTGAGATAGTTTTTCATGTGCCGCTTCGGCTTCTATGCGGGCAGCACGCTCCCTCCGCGCCGCCTGTGAGCGAATACGCGCCATCTTCAAATTGGCTCGATATAATTCTGCCAGGGCGGACGATCGCTGTAGCTCTTGTTCGTAGGCACGAGCGTTGGCTGCGGCAGTGGCAACTTGTCCGGCGACTAGCTCGAAAAATCCCCGATAGTCTTCATCAAGACTTAAAAATGGACTGATACCGGCTACCAGTATTCCTGCTGGCCGGTCTTTCCCGGATCGTGCTACTGGTAATATCAGCACTGATTGAATTTGAGATTTGAGATTTGAGATTTGAGATTGAAATTTTTCTGGTTCAATTGGCAATTTTAAATCGGAAATATGCAATAAATGAGCTTTGTTTGTCTCTGCTACCTGCGCGAGCAGTTTCGCAATTGGTTTATCTTCTTCATCGGATTTAACTGCGATAGTAGCGGCAAAACCTAAGCTTTCGCAAAAAGAGTCTTTACAGTTAGTTGTTGCGGCCAAAGTAGCGCCGGAACTATTTGCATCCAGCAAATAAAGTAAGGCAAAGGGAATATCGGCGGTGTTATTAAGTAAAGTGTTGGCTGCGATCGCACAAGCTTCTTCAACAGTTTTCGCCTCGGTGGTGTTTGCCGCTAGGTCGCGCAATGTCCGCAAACGCCGTTCTCCCAGCACTCGGCGAGTAGTTTCCGTGACGGCGGTGAACACACCACCGACAGCGCCGGTTTCATCCCGAATGGGACTATAAGAAAAAGTGAAGTAGCATTCCTCTAGGAAACCGTTGCGATCGAGGGGCAGCATACTATCGTCAGACCAGGTAGCTTTACCCTCTTCTCTGACGCCTGAGAGCATCGGGCCGATAATATCCCAAATCTCCGGCCAGCAATCCCGTCCTGGCTGTCCCAAGGCTTGAGGGTGTTTTGTGGCACCAAGGATGGGGCGATAGGCATCGTTGTAGATTTTGATGAGTTCTGGCCCCCACCAGATGAGTATGGGGAAGCGGGATGCCAAGCAAATGCTGACAGATGTCCGCAAACTCTGCGGCCATTTGTCCGCAGGCCCAAGGGGAGTAGCGGACCAGTCGTGCGATCGCATAAGTTGACCCATCTCTCCGCCATCGGGGAAAATTTCATCCAGTAAAGTTGCCTTTACAGGTTCGGGCAAACGATCCATCTGCCAACCTCCTTGTTAGCTATTCGGCGCGAGGAACCCCATCCTATCAGCACTTTGGCACTAGGCGAGTGCTTGCCGTCGATCGACAAAATAGAAGTTATACTGATGCGTCCCAGTATAGTCTGGTAAGTTAAGTTAGGTTCATTGCTATTTTGTCATTTGTTATTAGTCATTAGTCATCAGTCATTGGTCATTAGCAATTGACTTTTGACCAATGACAAATGACAAGGAAATAAAGATCATGGCACTAATTGTCCAAAAATACGGTGGCACTTCAGTCGGATCGGTCGATCGCATTACCGCAGTAGCCCAGCGGGTCAGGAAAACAGCCCAAGCTGGCAACTCTGTGGTGGTGGTGGTTTCGGCGATGGGCAAAACCACCGACGGTTTAGTTAAGTTAGCCTACGAAATCTCCAGCTCGCCAAGTCGCCGCGAGATGGATATGCTACTTTCTACTGGCGAACAAGTATCGATCGCTCTCCTCAGTATGGCTTTACAGGAGTTGGGGCAACCGGCGATTTCTCTTACTGGTGCCCAAGTTGGCATAGTTACGGAAGCGGAACACAGCCGCGCCCGCATCTTGCGAATTGAGACCGATCGCATCGATCGCCACCTCAAACAAGGCAAAGTAGTTGTGGTAGCTGGATTCCAAGGCATCTCCAGTACTGAGGAATTGGAAATTACTACCCTGGGTCGCGGCGGTTCCGACACTTCAGCGGTAGCCTTGGCGGCAGCTTTAGGCGCTAGCTGTTGCGAAATTTACACGGATGTACCGGGCATTTTCACGGCAGACCCCCGCATTGTCCCAGATGCCCAGCTAATGTCGGAAATCACCTGCGACGAAATGCTGGAATTAGCCAGTTTGGGCGCTAAAGTGCTGCATCCGCGATCGGTGGAAATTGCCCGCAACTATGGCGTGCCTTTAGTGGTACGTTCCAGCTGGAGTGACGATCCCGGCACCTGGGTAGTCTCGCAAATAAGCCAAAAGCGAGCTTTGTCAGATTTGGAACTCGTCCGCCCGGTAGATGCGGTGGAATTTGATACAGATCAAGCTAAGGTGGCGCTGCTGCGGGTGCCCGATCGTCCGGGAGTCGCAGCGCGGTTGTTTGGGGAAATTGCCTCTCAAAAATTGGATGTTGACTTGATTATTCAGTCAATTCACGAAAGCAATACCAATGATATTGCCTTTACTGTAAGCAAAGGCGTCCTCAAAAAAGCGGAAGCTGTAACATCTGCGATCGCGCCTGTCCTCCGTGGTAACAGCCCAAAACTAGACGAAGCCGAAGTAATTGTAGATGGGCAAATTGCCAAAGTCAGTATCGCCGGTGCGGGTATGATCGGGCGTCCCGGCGTTGCAGCGCAAATGTTTGCCACTCTATCCAGTGCGGGTATCAATATTCAAATGATTTCCACCTCGGAAGTCAAAGTCAGCTGCGTAATTGATGTCTCGGATTGCGATCGGGCCATACGCATCCTTTGTTCCGCCTTCGATGTCAACAGTTCCCCAGTTCCCCAGTTCACTCCCCCACTCCCCCACTCCCCCACTCCCCACTCTCCAGTGCGGGGCGTCGCCCTGGATCTCAAGCAAGCGCGTATAGCCATTCGCCATGTTCCCGATCGTCCTGGTACAGCAGCGCGGTTGTTCCAACAACTAGCTAAGCAAAATATTAGCGTCGATACGATCATCCAGTCTCAGCGCTGTCGCATCGTCGATGGTACACCCAGGCGGGATATTGCTTTTACTGTAGTGCGAGGCGATGCTGAGGCTGCAAAGAAAACCCTGGAGGAGGTAGTCTCAGAATGGGGGTGCGGCGAGATTGTAGTTGATAATGCGATCGCCAAAGTCAGCGCCGTTGGCATCGGCATGGAGGGGCAACCCGGCGTGGCAGCGCGTCTATTTGAGGCACTAGCCAAACACCAAATCAACATTCAAATGATTGCCACCTCAGAAATCAAAATTAGCTGCGTTGTAGCAGAAGAACAAGGCGTTACCGCCTTGCAAGCAATCCACAGCGCCTTTAATCTTGCCGGTACGACGAAAATCCAAGTTCCCGCTTAAAGTAGTAATACCAAATCCGCAACGATTACCCCCTTTATGTCGCTCGGCTGTAGAGACGTTTCATGAAACGTCTCTACAATGTTTATGCCAAAAATTAAAGGGGGTAACAAACTTCGTTAACGCACCCTAATGGCTTAAAATTCTCACCTATTTAAGCAATTGCAGCTGGCTGACCAACCACCAAAGTTGTAATCAAACTACTAACTAAAGAAAGTGCGATCGCCACGAACACAGCACTCACAATCCCTTTTTCCAAACGAAAGCCCGTGACCAATCTAGCAGCTACAGTCAAGGCTATCACATTAATAACAAATGAAAACAAACCCAATGTGAGTATCTTCACCAAAAATCCGTACAAGCCCAAAGTGAAGAAATTCGGTATCGTCAAAACAAAGAAGCTGATCAAAGTATTTACGATACCCAAAACTGCTGCCGAAATGTAGGCTATACCTGGATTATCAATTTCAATTCCCAATGGTAGCTTGGTAAGAATCAGCAAACTAGAAGCAGTAACCAGCCAAGTAATCAGAATATCAACGAAATCCATATTAAAATTCCTCCGATTTTAAGTTAGGGCATGGTAGAAACACCCACATAATTACCCTAACTCGCCAATCCGAGGGTTCCATCTGCTAATCGATATAAATTTCACTACCTGCTACACTTTTAGAAGATGTCAAAAATCGCTTAAAAACCTTTGGATCTCTGGTTTATAGTCGAAGATCGATCCCATCGCATCCCTCTTAAGAAGTGGATGCAAGAGAATACTCCTGTCCCTTCTTCAGCAGGGCTGTTTCATTTGGGTTATTTCCTGAATAAATTGATTGAATTGATCGAGATCGATCGCTAGTGACTACTGACGCCATCAGTCGTTCGTCCGGTCATCTCAATCGGATGAATGCGGTAGATGGCAATTGCCTCTGCACGTCCCCAAGAATCGCTCCAAGTTCGATTGATAGCAGGAGAAAGTGTTGGATTACGCGCTTTGATTAATTCCATCGCTCGATCGATGTCTTGCTGTTCTGTGAGGCGATCGGCTCGACCCGTTACAATCACGCTGCGCCAATTAAGTGGATCGTGAATTTCTTCAACCTGTAGGCAGATTTCTGGATTCGCGTCTATGTCATGAGTCTTCATGCCTTCGGTTGTAAACAGGTAAATATCCGAATCTTTGAAATAATAGTGCATTGGCATCACGTAGGGTTTTCCTTCGTGTATGTAGCCCAGATGACCGTATCCTAGTTGTTGTAGGAAGCCTTGGATTTCTTCTTGTCCCATTTCATCAATATCTAACATCACTATTCTCCTTCTCAAGATTCAGTCAATTGATATTATTTAAAATCGACGATAGCTAAACCTAGCTCATAACAAATCATTGCCGAACTCAAGCAAGACTTTTGTCACAGCACACACTTGGTATCCGTTAGATAGAGTGAATGCGTGAAGGTCAATGATTGGAGTCAGCAACCTGTTCAGAAAGCGTCAATAAAAGGACGAGGTTTGTCACTGCTTTAACACCTACTCTCCTGAAAAAAGGAGAGTTTGCCACTCTTGCACAAAAGATGGCGGAACTGATAGATAAATCGCCTCACCGTCGCTCGCTGCCAGGGTCAACTTTAAAGGTATTTCTGGCTGCAACTGCGGTAACAACGGCTGAAGATCGTACTGACCTACATTAGATTCGGGAGCGGATAAATCAGTAAAAATAAGGCTGGATGTATCATCAGCAGTCAGTGTTTTACCAAGTGAATTAGTCAACAATAATGGTTTACTGCGGTCGATTTCTACCACGCCTGGGAAACCCACTAAACGCAGTTCAAAACTCGTTTTGCCATTAGGAGGAATACGTTTAAAAGCGATCGCCTGCCAGTTATTACCGTGCTGATCTTTGAGGGTTTGCCGAGATTGGTAAACCATTTGTCCTGGTGCTTCCTCCAGTTGTCTAATTGCTGCGACTGCATGGGGATTAGTAAATATTCCTAACCCCAGAAATACAGTTAACACTAAGGTGACCAGCAATAGTAACTGGGAAAATATTTTTCTGACAAAACATCCGATCATAAATATTACTCTCCTTGAGAAACTGAATGCGATCGTCTTTTTTCTAGCCAGTTATGCTGGATTAGTTTGGGTGGCCTAAATAAATAGTTACATCCTACTTTTCCAAAGGTTCTCCTGCCGCTTTCCAACCTTGAATACTAGGAGGAAAACCCCTGACGTTAGGATATCCTAACATTTGCAAAGTCATAACTCCCATTGCCGTTCGATAACCCGTTGTGCAATATAGAACTACAGGGCGATCTTTGGGAATTTTATCAAGATTGGCGATTAAAGTTTGTAAGGGGATATTAATGGCGTTTGGAATGTGACCGGAGGTATATTCAGAAGGCTGTCTGACATCAATTAATGAAGCATTATCGCTTTTTACAATACTTTTGAGAGCTTCTGTATTTGTAATCGTGTAATAATTACGAGGAAGAGAAGTCAAAAAATTATCGAGCGCTGACGATAATTGAGCTTGGGGCATCGAACTAGCTGCTATGACTGGCATAGGTGCGATCGCCAAAATACAAATACATGATAAAGTTCCCAGCAATAACCTTAGAAAAAATTTCCTCATATCCTTATTTTGTCTCCTTTAAAAGTCTTAGAAAATCGGTAAATGGTGTCAAACATCAAACCCCATAATGTGCCGTTCGATCGGAACCAACAATCCAATCGAACTCTTGAGAGGGAAAATCCGGTCATATCTTTAATTTGTGTCTGACTATATGTGTCAAAAATCGCCTAAAAACCTTTGTATAGCAACCGATGAAAGTCAGTTAGAACGTTCTTAATTTCTGAAACGTTGGCGGATTGCTCCTAGTTCCTAGCTATATCTCTCTTTTATAGTCGAGTCTCGATCCCGTCGCATCCCTCTTAAGAAGGGGACGCAAGAGAATACTCCTATCCCCCTTCTTCAGCAGGGCTGTTTTATTTTGGTTATAGCAACCGCTCTCGTCGATTAGGGCAGTAGGGGCGTTCGCGAGTGCGTGCCGGAGGCATTAGCATTCGGGTAGTAAATCTTCGGTTTTAACCAATAAATTATATGCCCGAATGCTTCGCCCCTAGCCCCTAGCCCCTAGCCCCTAGCCCCCTCCCCAGATTTATGGCTTAACCGACTTTCATCGGTTGCTATATTTCCTGAATAAATTGATTGAATTGATCGAGATCGATCGCTAGTGACTACTGACGCCATCAGTCGTTCGTCCGGTCATCTCAATCGGATGAATGCGGTAGATGGCAATTGCCTCTGCACGCCCCTAAGAATCGATCCAAGTTCGATTGATAGCAGGAGAAAGTGTTGGATTACGCGCTTTGATTAATTGCATCGCTCGATCGATGTCTTGCTGTTCTGTGAGGCGATCGGCTCGACCCGTTACAATCACGCTGCGCCAATTAAGTGGATCGTGAATTTCTTCAACCTGTAGACAAATTTCTGGATTCGCGTCTATGTCATGAGTCTTCATACCTTCGGTTGTAAACAGGTAAATATCCGAATCTTTGAAATAATAGTGCATTGGCATCACGTAGGGTTTTCCTTCGTGTATGTAGCCCAGATGACCGTATCCTACTTTTTCTAGGAAGCCTTGGATTTCTTTTTGTCCCATTTCATCAATATCTAACATAACTATTCTCCTTCTCAAGATTCAGTCAATTGATATTATTTCAAATCGACGATAGCTAAACCTAGCTCATAACAAATCATTGCAGAACTGAAGCAAGATTTTTGTCAAAGCACACACTTTGTATCCGTTAGATAGAGTGAATGCTTGAAGGTCAATGATTAGAGTCAGCAACCTGTTCAGAAAGCGTCAATAAAAAGGCGAGGTTTGTCACTGCTTTAACAGCATGGCGTGCGTTAGCAGGTATAAAAACAAAGACTCCCAATTCTAGGACAATCTCTTTGCCTTCCAGCGTCAGCACGCCTTGTCCTTCAATCACATTCACCGTAGCATTGCGACCCGAAGCGTGTTCTGCGATGTCCGTTCCCCCCGCTAGCGACATCAGCGCATATCGGCAGTTTCCATCTTCCAGCAGAATCTTACTCTTAACTCCAGTTTGGGGATGCTCAAGGATATCCGTCCAATGAATTGCGGTAGTCTTCAATGACATTATGGTTGTGGTCATAGGATTACTTCTTTATTGCAAAGAAATTAATGTGAACTAAAAGGAGACTCCTGGATTGAGTCGTTCGGCTGAGCTATTACGGCGAAGCCCTTGATTCTAGCGCCTTCTTCCCCTAGCTATATCTCTCGTTTATAGTCGAGTCTCGATCCAGTCGCATCTCTCTTAAGAAGGGAACGCAAGAGAATACTCCTATCCCCCCTTCTTAACCCACATTCTGCACCCCCTGTTATCGTCATCTTGAGTAAAAGGTGGAAAAAAAAGACGATCGTTTCGATCGCAGTTATAGGTATAAAATACTAGGTTTAAGGAGTTCTAGACCTTCCGGGAGTAGCTGAGGTTGGCGGAGTCGGCGTTGTGCTTGGTGGTTCGGGAACGCCACTAGAAGGCGGCACAGTGGGTATCAACACCCCATTGGGAAGAGTGGGGTTGAGCCCTGGGTTGGGCGTGGCATAGGGATTAGAGGGATTATAAGGATTGAGGGGATTTGTGCCTGGGTAGGGTGTCAAGCCAGGAATAACCGTAGAAGGGGGATTAATGCCGGGGGAATAAGGCGTCAATCCAGGGGTGGTAGAGGGAACCGAAGAATCGGAAGAGGGGCCTTGTGCAGGCGTATCGGGTAGGGTTGCCAAAGCCACGCGATCGCCTCCCACCAGCCGCATCTTATCCAAAACTTGCACGACATCGTTGTAAAAAGCCGTCTTGGAAGCATACAGAACCATCATTCCATCGGGATTCTGTTGGCGATATTCCCGCAATTTTTGTTCTAGTTCCTCCGGTATCACCAATTGATTTTCCACATAGATTTGATTAAAGGGATTAATGCTGACAATTAACATCTGGCGTGTCTGCGGCGTCGTAGTGCTGCTGCTGGCTTTGGGCAAATCAACGCTAATCGCCTGCTGACGAGTGAATTGCAAAGCAGCCAGGATAAAAAATGTTAGGATACAAAAAATGACATCAATCAGAGGGATGATCTCAATCCGAACTTCTTCAGGTGGGGAATCCAGGTTAATCTTCATTCGGCAAGTAGGGTTAAAGAAAAGTACTGGTGTTTGATTAATGTCATGGTACTGGTGGGATCTTGCTAAAGGACAACCTAGTACCACTACGCGGAAGTCAAAAGTCACTCATTCAAAAGTGAAAAATCCTTTGAGTGTCAGGCATTTAACTACTTCTTTCCTGGTGGGTTATTTCTGCCGCGCTGCATTAGCAGCGAAACGGCATCTACACTGACACTAATCGGGATTTTCAACAGAATTAGAATTGTCTAATTTTGGTTTTGGTAGATCGTTAGAACTGTCTAATTTTGATTTTGGTAGATCGTTAGAACTGTCTACTCTTGCTTTTGGTAGATCGTTAAAACTATCTACTCTTGCTTTTGGTAGATCGTTAGAACTGTCTACTCTTGCTTTTGGTAGATCGGGAATGACGCTGTTGTTGTCGATCGCAGAACGTCTATACTCAGCTTGTGACTGTGACCAAAACTGTCGATAAAGTAACTCCAATTCATTCCCAGATTTACGAAAAATTTTGATTTGGTTGAATAAAAAAACTTGAAACAAGCGGTAGAAAGCCAGACTGAAAATCGCTACCACCAGTCCGCTAGCTGTACTGATCAACGCTTGACCAATTCCCAAAGTTGCTTCAGACGCAGCCGCCGTGCCGATATCGCTAATGCGAAGGTCGCGCAACGAGACAATTAAACCCCAAACTGTGCCAAAAAGTCCCAGTAGGGGTGCTAGGGCAATCACTGCTTCTAAGATTTTGTCGCCCCGCCGCATAGCACCCAATTCTTCTTCTGCCGAAGCTTCTAGTGCTAGTCGAAACACTTCTGGTTCGGGTTGGTATAGCCGCAAGGGGCCATAAAGAAACCGTCCGATCGGCTTATTTGTCGATCGTCTGGCAATTTCGGCAGCAGTTCCCCAATCTTGACTGGCAGCATCCAGAACGCGGTTGACAATATCTCTTTCCCTAGTCAAGATTCTTGTCCAAAACCACAAACGTTCCAGGATCGCACTCAGCGACAGGATCGACAGTAGCAACAACGGCCACATCGATGGCCCGCCATCCCTAAAAATTTCTAGGTTGTAAATCACTCTAAGAATATTGTCCACAATCTTCGTTTCCTGCTACATAAAACTGACACAAAGCGGAACATCATAGTATAAACCAGACACCGCTTGAAGTTTACTTCCTGCTTCATCAGGGGCATCGGAGCAGTTAACCCTCCACAGGCTTCCACCGTCTAGCCTACGGCAGTGTACGGATAGTTTTCCAGATTGATCGAGGCATTTAAATCTCGATCGATCTCAAACCCACACTCATCACACTTAAAAACCCTCACTTCTAGGGGCATCGATTGCTGATGATGACAAGAACTACATAGTTGACTAGATGGATACCATCTTGAAGCCACAATTAATTCACTACCATACCAGGCACACTTATATTCTAGTTGCCGACCAAATTCGTAAAATCCCACATCAGCAATTGCCCCTGCTAGACAGTGATTTTTCATCAGACCCGACACATTCAAATCTTCTATCACTATTTGGCTGTGGTTCTTAGCTAAATAAGAAGTTATCTGATGTAATGTGTTTTGTCGGATGTTGGAAATTCTTTGATGAGCGCGGGCTAACTTGGATCTGGCTTTTGACCAATTTTTTGATCTTTTAACTTTTCTCGATAACTTTCGCTGCAATCGTTTGATTTTTTTGAAAGCTCTCTTATAGGGTTTGGGATTCTCAAAAATTAGGCCAGAACTTAGGGTTGCTAGAGTTTTCAGCCCTAAATCCACACCCACCGCCTGACGGATTTTTGCCGTTTTATGGGGGGAAAATTCGTAGGTTAAACTGAGATACCAACCATCTGCCAATCTAGAAATTGTCACTTTTTTAGTGACGCATTCTGGGATTGGTTCAAAGGTTTTTACCTGACCGATGAATGGTAATTTATGGTTGATTCCAACCAATTGTATTGGCTTGCCTGAATTGTCGATGGTGAAACTGTCATGTCGGCCTTTTTTCTTAAATTGGGGATATTTCCCCAATCCTGTCAAAAATCGGTTAAAGGCTTCTCCCAAATGGATAAAAGTATATTGGTATACTTTTGAGGACAGTTCGTTCATCCAGGGGTAAAGTGGCTTGATGTGATTGGTGAAGAATTTTTTTAGTTTGTGGGCGGATGGTTTTAGGCCAGCTTGATAGGCTTCACCCCATAATCTTAAACCCCAGTTGTAGATCCACCGACTGTAGCCTGCGTGTTGGGCCATGACGGTGGCTTGTCGGTCGTCAAGCTTCAGTTTGGTTTTAAACGATCTGAGCATTGTCCGTTTTGTTGCCTAATGTCCAATTTTATGCCAAAAAATGACGAAATGGAATCAGATCCGTTAAGCCCTCGTCGCTATGCTAGTCCTGTCGGCCCGATCGCCAGTAACGAGTCTGGGGCAACTTAATTGTAAAGAAATGCGGCGCAGCAGGTGCGGTCATCACCTTTTCTCTATTGAAAAAAGTCTCCAAACCCTTCTTGCTTAGGCTAACAAAGCTGATTGCGGATATCCGCACCCACAGTTAGATGTGGTATTTGCCACAATAAAAAGTAACCGGAGGCTACAAAAATGAACTTCTCAATCCAATCACTTTACAACTGGTATCGCAACACCATTCGCAATCCTAAGTATCGCTGGTGGTTGATTTTAGGATCGTTGGCTTACCTTTTCAGCCCGATCGATATTGCACCTGACTTTATCCCCGTTGTGGGGCTAATTGACGATGCGGCAATTATGGCATTGCTGGTTTCAGAAGTATCTCAGATGTTGATCGAAAACGTCAAATTGCGTCAAAGTCAGAACTCTGCCAAAAACTCTTCTGCCGATAGCGCATATAGTGCATCGCCTGTAGAAGATAAAGTTGTTGACGTGCAAGCCGTTTCCGTCAAATAGCAACAACAAAAATCAAAAAACTGAATAGTACCATTGCCGGAAAGCGATCGCGCTTGCTACCTAGTTTTTTCTCTCTCCCCCTCAGTCCCGGCAATACCCTATCAACCCGATCGCCATTTTAACCCCTCTCAGTCGCCCTGGGAGGGGTTTGCTTGTGGGGAGTTACCCATCCCAAATTTCCCCTCCTTGTCCCCCTTGTCCCCCTTCTTTCCCCTATCACCAACTGTTTTTGACCAACTGACGCACCCTATTAATTATCCCAGTTGCGTAAGTCCTGCCTTATTTACTTTTGAATGAGTACGGGCGGGTTTAGCCCACACATCTGATTACCAACAGAATATTTTACAAAACCCGCCCCTACTGACTTTTGACTTTTCTTGTCCCTCTCTCCCAGTATCACCCGATTGGGCGACCCAGCCGTAGGAAGCATTAAGCTAGCGGTAACGGGAAGATTAATCTTGAGAGGGAAGCTCTTTAGGCTATTTTTTTAGAACCTAGAGTTACTACTCATTCTGTACCAGTCCCGCTTATACAGCCTTTTTAAGCGAAATTCAGTCAAGCTAAACCATGTTACATTATCAGCAGGTGTTTTGGCTCGATATATCAGTTTAATATATATGCTTGAGTTAGCTACTCTAGGTCTACTCTTACGCGAACCCCTGCACGGTTATCGATTAAAGCAGCAACTGGAGCTATTTATGAGTAGCTGTATCAGCGTTAATTACGGGGCGATTTATCCTTTGTTGCGACGTTTGGAAGAACGCGGTGATATTGTGACACTGATGCAAGAACCAGGAGAAGCGGGGCCAAGTCGCAAAATTTATGAAATTACCGCCACGGGGCGCGATCGCTGGCGGCAAGAAATGCTGGGACACCCACACGAGAGCTGGGTCAACACGCGCTCTCGCTTTATGATTAAGTTTTTCTTTTTTAGCAATTTACAAACGGCAGAGAGGCTCAAGTTACTGGAACATCGCTTGATGGTATGTCGGCTGCGCCTGGAAAGTCTTGAAATTGAACCGATGCCACCAGATCCCTACCAAACAGACGCCTGGAGGAGGCATTTTTCCATGCTCCAAGCCGAGATTGATTGGCTTCTAGAGCAAATAGGCAAGGAACCAAGAAGCGCGACGCCAGAACAGCAGAAGGTAATAACCGCCAAAAGTAAACAACCAATTATTGAAAATCACGAATTTACGTCTGCCAATCACCACTGAATCGCTTGAAACACAGAAAACCATGCACCACAACCAATCTTCCGAACCAACTAATTTTGGCAAGTCAGCGAAAACCTCTCTCCTTGAGGAGGAAGTTCCATCCGAGCTAAATCTCCGAGATGGAGTAGAGGATGATTGGATTCAACCATCCTCTACTCCATCTCGTTCAAAAAATTTAGGCCGTATCTATACTGTTGTGGCACTTATTCTCCTGGTAGTGGGTGGAGCATTCGGGTGGCGGTGGTGGCAGTCAAAAAATGCACAGCCTGCCCCGCCGCCAGCAGCAGCTAAACCGATGGGGATACCCGTTAAACTTGCTCCCGTGCAAATAACTACTGTGGAAGAAAGCTCTGAATTTGTCGGTACTCTAGAGTCCCGACGATCGGTGGAAGTGCGATCGAAAACAGAGGGTCGGGTGGTTCAACTTTATGTCAAAGCCGGAGACTTGCTGCGACAAGGGCAAATAATCGCTCGCATGGAAAGTGACCAAACGCAAGCATCTCTCAACCAAGCAAAAGCCAATTTAGAACAGACCCAAGCTCGTCTGAGAGAACTAAAAGCCGGTAGCCGCCCAGAGGAAATTGCCCAAGGTAGAGCCCGCCTAGCCCAAGCCGAAGCTAGTTTGGCACAAGCGCTTTCAGGCAGTCGCCCAGAGGAAATTGCCCAAGGTAGAGCCCGCCTAGCCCAAGCCGAAGCTCGTCTGGCTTTATCCCGTGCAGGCACTCGTCCGGAAGAAATTGCCCAGGCTAAAGCTAGAGTTGATGCAGCCAGAGCAGAGGTAGAACTGACCAATCAACGGGTGAATCGATATCAGCAATTAAGACGAGAAGGCGCGATTTCGCAAGACCGACTAGATGAAGTGGTAACAGGAGACAGTAGCGCCAAAGCCAATCTGCGAGAAGCCGAACGTCGTCTGGTGCAACTCCAAAACGGCACTCGTTCTCAGGAAATTACCCAAGCCGAAGCATCTGTAGCAGAAGCGAGGCAAGCTTTAACTCAGTTGCAGAACGGTACGCGAAGGGAAGAGATCGATCGGCTAAAAGCTACAGTCGAACAAGAACGGCAAGCCTTAAGGCAACTGGAAAACGGTAGACGCCCGGAGGAGATTGCACAAGCCGAAGCGCAAGTTGCACAAGCACAAGCCCAAGTGCGGGGGGCTCAAGTACAGGTGGAAGACACTAGCGTCAACGCCCCCTTCGCTGGTGCCGTCGGTGATGTGCCGATCAAGTTAGGAGACTACGTAAAAAAAGGGGATTCCCTGACGACAATTACCGAAAACCAATCCTTAGACTTAAACCTGTCAGTTCCTGTAGAACGAGCTTCGCAACTGCGCCCAGGACTGCCAATGCAGTTGTTGGATGCCCAGGGCAAAACCGCCAGCACAGGTCAGATCGGCTTTTTGTCTTCAAAGATCGATCCCAACTCTCAATCGATTCTCGCCAAAGCCACTTTTGATAATTCTCAAGGTCAACTGCGAGATGGACAATTTGTGCGAGCCAAGATCGTTTGGAGTACGCGCCCCAACGCGGTTGTAGTGCCTACAACCGCCGTAATTTTCCAGGGTCAGGATCGATTTGTCTATGTAGCTGAGCCGGGACAGGGTTCTCAGGTGGCAAAACTACAGCCTATAGAACTAGGTTTGATTCAAGGAGACAAAGCCGAAGTAATTAAGGGACTCTCACCGGGAACCGAAATCATCATTTCCGGCACCCAAAAGCTAGCCAATGGCGCTCCTCTTATGCCCCAATCAGGGGAGCAGGGGAGCGGGGGAGCAGGGGACAAGGGAGACAAGGGGGACAAGGGGGACAAGGGGGACAAGGGAGATTTTTGACTTTTGACTTTTGACTTTTGACTTTTGACTTTTGACTTTTGACTTTTGACTTTTGACTTTTGACTTTTGACTTTTGACTTTTGATTTTTGACTTTATAGAAATGTTTACCCACTTCTTCATCAAGCGACCAGTCTTTGCCTCTGTTTGCTCCTTGCTGATTATTTTGGTGGGGATAGTAGGCTACACCCGTTTACCAGTGCAGGAGTATCCCAGCATTGACCCGCCTGTGGTTAGTATCACCACTATTTATCCAGGTGCTAGCCCGCAAGTCGTAGAAACAGAAATTACGGAAATCTTAGAAGCAGAAGTGAACGGGGTTGAAGGTATTAAAACCCTCACATCTGAGAGTAGGGAATCAGTCAGCAGCATTACCGTTCAGTTTGAACTGGGCCGCAACCTGGAATCAGCGGCTCAAGACGTGCGCGATCGCGTAGCCCGCGTTACCGGCAACCTGCCAGATGACAGCGAAACGCCTATAGTAAGCAAGCAATCGGGCGATTCCTCACCCATTATCTGGTTTGCCATCTACGGCGAAAAATTCTCCACTCTGGAATTGAGCGATTATGCAGATAAATTTATCGTAGATGCCCTAGAGACGGTGCCGGGAGTCAGCAGCGTCATCATCGGCGGCGAACGTCGCTATGCCATGCGGATTTGGCTAGACCCCCAGAAAATGGCCGCCAGAAACCTCACTGTTCTGGATCTGGAGCAAGCACTGCGGCAGGAAAACGTCGAGATTCCCAGTGGGATTATCGAAGGAGAAACATCTGAATATTCAGTACGCACTCTGGGAAGACTCCAGACACCGCCAGATTACGAAGCCTTAGTTATCAAAAGGAATGAGGATGGCACACAAGTCACTCTTAAAGAGATAGGAAGGGCTGAAATTGGTGCGGAAAACTATCGGTCTTTCGTGCGGTTTAATCAGCAACCGGCAGTGGGGCTGGGGGTGGTGAAACTCTCCAATGCCAATACTCTTGACGTTGCAGAAGGTGCCAAAGAAAAAATGCACGAGCTGTCCGGGAGCTTTCCTGAAGGGATGAAATACGAGGAAGCTTTTGATAGTTCTGCTTTTGTCGAACTAGCTATTGAAGAGGTTTGGACAAGTCTTTATTTATCGATCGCTCTTGTCGTATTAGTCATCTTCGTATTCCTGCGGGACTGGCGTGCTACTTTAATTCCCACCGTGACCATTCCGATTTCCCTCATCGGCGCTTTTGGCGTGATGTTTTTTATGGGATTTTCGATCAACACGCTGACTTTATTTGCCCTCACTCTGTCAACGGGTTTGGTCGTGGATGACACGATCGTAGTGCTGGAAAATATCGTGCGCTACATCGAAGAAAAGCAGATGGCTCCTTTCCCCGCCACTTTTGCCGCCACAACTGAGGTGGTGTTTGCCGTTATTGCTACTACTGTTGTGTTGATTGCGGTGTTTGTACCAGTAGCTTTTGCCGCCGGTACAACTGGTCGCCTGTTCAATGAATTTGCCCTGACGATCGCAGGGGCGGTGGTATTTTCCTCGATCGCAGCCCTGACTCTCGCCCCCGCCATGTCAGCAAGACTGCTGAAGGGAAAAGAAGATTCGAGGGAAACTGGCGAAGGGAAAAATGGGTCCCATTTTGCGGACACAGAAAAAGAAAGAGGGTCGAGAAGTAGCCATCCCAGGAAGATTACCGAAAAATATCCCATATTCTCCTGGCTATTTGCTCCCTTCTTCTGGTTTCTGAACTTCTGCGAATGGGGAATAAACCGGACGCAGGATATTTATGCTTGGTCTCTCAGGCGTCTGATGAACCTAAAAGCAGTAATTATCCTGATGTTTTTCCTGTCTCTGGGACTAACTGGTTGGCTATTTCAACAGCTGCCCGTAGGATTTCTGCCCACAGAAGACCGAGGCGCTATTTTAACTATTCTCCGTGGCCCGCAGGGAGTTACGCTCAACTATACGGATAAAGTGATGCAGCAAGTGGAAAATATCCTGAGTCAGGTTCCCACAATCCGCAGTTACTTTGCCATTGGTGCCTTTGGCGGTGGTGCTGGGGTAGGGCAGGTCAACCAAGGGTTAGTGTTTGCCAGACTCAAGCCGTGGTCGGAACGCCAGCTGCCGAATCAGTCGCAACAAGCAACCATTGGCCAGTTATTTGGTCGGTTCATGCAAATAACTGAAGCCTTGGTAATTCCGATTAATCCGCCTGCGTTACCTGGGGCGGGGTTTAGTCAGCCGGTGCAGTTTGTATTGCAAGGAAGTAATTTGGAAACGTTAGCCCAAGAGGCAGATAAGTTGGCTCAAAAAGCGCGACAGTTGCCCCAACTGGTGAACGTCGATACCAATTTAAGACTTGACAAACCAGAGTTAACTCTGACGCTCGATCGAAAGCAAGCCGCTAACTTAGGCGTGTCAGTGCGAGACATTTCCCGCACCCTGCAAATCCTGTTGGGCGGACAGAAAATTACCAGCTTTAACCGAGAAAACCGACGCTATGAAGTTGTTGTCCAGGCAGACGATAAGTTTCGCGCCAGTCCTCAAAATATTAACGAATTTTATGTCCGTTCTCTGCGAGGACAAATGATACCGTTGACTAATCTGGTGACGGTAACGCCTTCGACTACGCCACCCCAAATTAATCACTTTAATCGATCGCGAGCCGCCACTATTTCCGGCTCTCCCGCGCCTGGAACGAGTTTGGGTCAGGCTCTAGATGCTTTGGAAAATGCGGCGCGGCAACAGTTACCTCCCGATATCCGTACAACTTTGGCCGGTGAGTCTCTGGAATTTAAAGAAGCCGGTCAATCGACCATTTATATTTTTGGTCTGGCTTTGGCGTTTATTTTCCTAGTTTTGGCTGCCCAGTTTGAGAGTTATATCGACCCGTTAGTTATTCTTATGGCAGTTCCCCTGTCGCTTTTGGGAGCTTTTGGGGCTCTGTTGCTCAGGGGTTTGGATTTAAATGTCTACAGCCAAATTGGTCTAATTATGCTGATCGGTTTGGTGACCAAAAACTCAATTTTGATTGTGGAATTTGCCAATCAATTGCGATCTGAGGGGAATCCGATCGCTAAAGCTGCTATTGAAGCTGGTTTGGTGCGGTTTCGCCCGATCCTGATGACGGCATTTTCTACGATTTTTGGCTTGATTCCCCTGGCTATAGCTACGGGTGCTGGTGCTGCTAGTCGGGTTTCTTTGGGAATGACTGTATTAGGCGGTATGCTAATTTCTACCTTCTTGAGCCTTTATGTGGTGCCGGTCTTTTATGTTATAGCCACATCTGCTCAAGCTCGCCTGTTGAAGAAGGGGGTAGAAAAGTCAAAAGTCAAAAGTCAAAAGTTAAAAGAAAATTAGTGATTGGTCATTAGTCATTAGTCATTGGTCATTAGTCAGCGGTCAAGAAAATTTCTCCTTCAATCTTCCACTCTCCCACTCTCCCACTCCCCCACTCCCCCACTCCCCCACTCTCCCACTCTTCCCCTTTTTGACTTTTGACTTTTGACTTTTGACTTTTTTAGCCCCTTCCCCTAGCCCCTTCTTACTTGTATGCTGATGAGCGGTTGTTCGGTTAAAGCATTAGCCTGAAGGGCAGCAGACTATTCAAAAACATATGTCCATGTTTCGTCATCTTGTGGTTGTGAGTGTGAGTGCTGCATTAGCTGAGCTTGTCATGGGCATCGCTGGTAGCAGTACGCCGGGATACGCCCTTAGCAAGGGTTCAGCAGAAGATTCACGGGCGATCGCTACGCTGACTCAGACTCAGCATCATTTACCCAGCAGCGAACCTGGGGCCCTTCGGACTGTCTCTTCCCCAACGGGGCAGCGTGCAGTGGATCGTGAGAGTCATCCAGCCAAGACTTCTGGGAGGTTACCCGCTAATTTAGACCATCATTCTCTCAGTAATAACCCGCTCGATCGCAATAATGCTACTGCTTCTATCCCAGTAGCCCAGCATCAAGCAAATACAGAGGTGAATCAGTCAGCTACAAACACTTTAAGCAATGAGAGCAAGCTTGGGGGAATGAGAAAGCTAGAGGAACAACAGACGGCGAATGTCTCGCCAACGCTCTCGGCGTCACCGCCTCTGGATGTCGGTGCGTCTACCGAAGCTGCTTCACTACGTCGGGTTAGAAGAAGTTCTTCTTCCTTGCAGTCTCAAGCAGTAGGGGCTTCTAGCACGATCGCGCAAAATCGCATCCCCGACACCTTAGTTCCCAGTTATCTTCAACCCAATCCCAATCCTTTACAGTTTCCGACCCGAATTGAAGAAGTAGACATTGAGGTAACTCAACCGCTGACGCTGCAACAAGTGCTGGAAGTAGCGCGGCGCAACAATCGAGACCTCCAGGTGGCTCTACTTCAGCTAGAACGCGCTAGTGCTGCACTGCGAGAGGCGCAGGCGGCTTTGTATCCCACGGTGGATTTGCAAGGTAACGCGACTTCTTCCCGATCGGCTAACACTGAGCTTCAGTTTGAGCGACAAAGACAGTTGAATCCGCAATTCAATCAAGACGAGGACCCTACGTTTAGCATCGACGGGACGCTGGCATTTAATTATGATGTCTACACCGGCGGTCGGCGATCGGCTCAGATCCAAGCAGCCCAAGAACAGCTGCGTAACAATCAGCTAGAGGTTGAGCGTTTGAACGAGCAAACTCGTCTTGATGTCACCAATGCTTACTACGATCTGCAACAAGCTGATGAACAAGTGCGGATTTCAGGGGCGGCTGTCAGGAATGCCCAGCAGAGTTTGCGCGATGCACAAGCACTGGAAAGGGCTGGATTGGGGACTCGATTTGATACTTTGCGTGCCCAGGTGCAGCTAGCGAATGAAAACCAGAACTTGATTCGCGATCGCTCTCAGCAGCAAATCAACCGTCGCGTTATAGTTCAGTTATTGAGTCTGCCCCAGTCTGTTAACATCACCGCTGCCGATCCTGTGGAGATTGCGGGTTTATGGGATCTAACGCTAGAGCAAAGCATCATACAGGCTTTTCAGAACCGTGCGGAACTGCAACAGCAGTTAGCCCAAAGAAACATCGGCGAACAACAACGACGCGCCGAACTGGCTGCCCGAAAACCTCAGCTAAGTTTATTTGCAAATTACAATGTGTTAGATACATTCAACGACGGTCTTGGGCTGGCTGACGGCTATTCCCTGGGAGCGAGGGTGCGCTGGAATCTGTTCGATGGGGGAGCTGCCCAATCTAGAGCGGCTCAGCGGGAAGCTGATGTTGCGATCGCTGAAACTCAGTTTGCCAACACTCGCAACCAAGTACGTTTGCAAGTTGAACAATCTTATTACAACTTGCAGTCGAATCTAGAAAATATTCAAACTGCCACTACCGCTCTCGAACAAGCAACGGAAGCTTTGCGTCTGGCACGTTTGCGCTTCCAAGCAGGTGTGGGAACCCAGACTGAGGTGATCGATGCTGAAACCGAGCTGACGCGGGCTGAAGGCAACCGAGTGCGGGCTATTATCGACTACAATCGCGCACTGGCAAGTCTTCAACGGTCTATCAGCAATCTTTTAACCAGCAGTCCTGCCGTTAGTCGCTAACTGCATGGTTTACTCTCTGTTTCCAGCCTGAGTGCGTTAACACTTCAGGCGAGTTTTTTTGGTGCTATAAGAAAATTTGTAATATTTCTTAAAAAAAAGTAAGATACGATCTTAAATATTAGAGCTTCCCAACGCGAAGAGTTTGGCGAAGAAGGAATGATAATGGCTAACATCAAATTTGTCAAGGAAAATAGCGAAGTAATTGCAGCCGATGGTGCGAATTTAAGACAGAAAATGCTAGAAAATCGCATCGATCTCTACACATTCATGGGAAAAGCGATGAATTGTGGGGGTTACGGTCAATGCGGCACCTGTATTGTAGAAATTGCCGCTGGAATGGAAAACCTTTCCCCCCGCACCGAGGTAGAAAATCGCAAACTGAAGAAAAAGCCTGCAAATTATCGTCTTGCCTGTCAAACCCTGGTAAACGGGCCGATTAGCGTCGTTACAAAGCCTTAAGGAAGTCAAAAGTCAAAAGTCAAAAGTCAAAAGAAAAAAGGGACTAGGATAGGGGGTAATACCAAATCCGGGTTAACTAACCCCTTTTTTTTTAAGACCGCGCAGGCGGGCGAGAGTACGCGCAAGCCGCGACTTTTGACTTTTCTAGTCCCTAGTGCAGTGCGGCAGAAATAACCCACCAGTTCATAAGTAGTGAAATGCCTTACACTCAAAGGATTTTTGACTTTTGAATGAGTGACTTCCGCTCTTCGGCACTAAATCCTATTTTATTTTGACTTTTGACTTTTGTGCTGCTGGTGGCGTTACTGGTGGTATTCTAGTGATGTTGATTTTTTATCAGATAGAGGCTGGGGTTTATGCAAGTTAATGAGCTAGGGTTCATTGCGAGCATCCTGTTCGTGTTTGTCCCAACCGTGTTTTTACTAATTTTGTACATTCAAACGGTTACCCGCGAGAGTGGTAACAAAAGTTAGCAATACCGGGCTAAGAAAAAACCCTGTCTGTAATAGTTTTGAATGTTGGGTTTTGAGTTTTAAATTAATAAACTTATTTAACTCAAAACTCATAACTCATAACTATTACAGATGGGGACTTATGTTTTTGACTTAACCAACAGTACGAGCTAACAAGACTGGGCAGTTGGCGTAAACCCGCACGTAGTCTGAGAGGGAAGTGCCCAGAAGTCGGTCTAAATCTGGGAGACCTTTTGCGATCGAAGGACGACGCTCTGGAGAACCCAGCATCAACAAGTCTACGCCCAACTCTTCGGCTAACCGACAAATTTCTTCTCCCGGCTTGCCGGTGCTGATAACGCAGCGATAGGCAACGCCCATTTTTTTGGCCTCTGCTACTGCCGGTGCCAGAACAGGATTAGTTTCAGGGCTGCTACTTTCCACTTTCGGGTTGATGCGAACAAGAATCAGCTGAGAGCCTTTGATATCGCGCAGGAGAGACAGTGCTAGCTTCAAAGTCGCTTTAGCGGATTCAGAGCCATCCATCGCTACCATGATTTTGTTGATTTTTTTGACGTAAATATCGTCCTTGACCAACAACATGGGGCGAGCGGACAACTGAAAAACGTATTGACTGACGGAGTTTTCTAAGATCGACTCCAGGCGCTTGAGTCCGCGAGAACCCATGATAATCAAATCCACATCCATTTCATCGGCGACTTGGCAAACTATGGTTTTGGGGTCGCCCTGTCGCAGCATGGCTGTAACATGATTGGGATCTAATTGCAAGGAACCGATCGCAGTGGCGAGAGTTTTGCCTCCTTCTTCCCATTTGGCAGTCATGTTATCGGATGTGACTTGGGGAGGCACGACGTGCAAGACAGTGACGTAGGCTGGTTTGATGGAAGGAATTTCCATCAACGCCTTGAGCATTTCTTGAGAATGACCCGTTCCAGAGTCGGCAAGCAATATTTTTTCTATCATCGGTTTGTCTTGTTGGGATTAGAGTCAATCAAATTTTGAAAGCCGTTATAGATACGGATTGATCCAAGATAAAACGACCGGGTGGTTTGTTTATCAAGTTTTTTACAAGCTGTTACACAGAAGTTCAGCCACAAGCATTGGCTGGGGCCCAGAAGTTTAGCGACAAAGATGGACTGGAGTAAGTCGGAGACTGTCGGGAACTGAGGCGGGAGTGGATATATCGGGAGGGCATTTGGGGTGATCTGCTGATGAGGCTTTGAGCCTAACTTTATTTGTGAGGTGACGAAGTGGAGGCTAACTTGGCTATGGACTGTCATTGTCGCGAAGTATAGTCGGACTTGCAGTTACGGGAAATCGCACTATTCGATCGACACAGCGGCGATTGCGATCGCCTTGTTGCCGAACTACTAGCCGATCCATTTGCTGTGCTAGATTATTTTGACCTATCCTTTCGTAAAGTTGACCCATTCTCTTTAATATTTTATCTTCACTGCGGCAGTTTTGCTGTCTTCTGTAAATTTCTAAAGCTTGTTCGTATGCGTATAATGCCTGGGAACTCAAACCTAATTCTACATCAAGATCGCCAATGGTAATGAGAGTATCTGTTTCGCGATCGCTATTGCCGCTTTGTTTGTAAATGGCGAGAGCTTTCTGATAAGATTCCAGAGCTTTTAATCTGTTGTTCGATTGTTGATAAACTTTGGCGAGTTTAATCAAGATATCTGGATTACGTAAAACAGCAAATGCTTGTTGATAGAATTCTGTCGCTTTCTCGGACTGACCTAATTGGCGATAAACAACAGCAAGGTTACTCAGGGATATCTCTTGACGTTCGCGATCGCCACTATATTTACTAAGAGCTAATACTCGCTTAAACATATCCGCAGCATCATCCAATTCTCTATTCTGCGCTTGCATTACACCCATTTCTAACAACCGATCTGCTTCTAGATTGCCTGTTAGCGGTGCTATTTGCGCTTGTGCTGAATTAAAAACTTGGTAGTAGGAATTTGGCAGCAGGCTAGCCGCAACGCACAAGATTAAAGTCGCGGTAAAAAGGTTGATAAATGTTAGACGGTATTGCATGGTAAGAGTCCAGCTAGAGTTCTTGCTCATACAGATCCAGTGCTTTGGAATACTGACCCATTTCTTAAAAATATCATATAAATCTGTCAATTAAACTGTTACTTATTTGCCAAAGTTTATCTTGCCACTCCACATTCAAGGCTTTTTCTGACAACAATATTGGTTTGTTAAGATAAAAATAATTACCATTAATATTTCTTACATCTGGACTAATTGCTAGATAAATTGCCGTTTGGGCACCTTCTTCTGGAGTTTTGTCATTAGGATTTGGTTGTGTTTGTACCAATCTATTTAAGTCAGTAGCTACTCTGCCTGGATTAAAGGAGTTTACAGTAACAGAAGTGTTTTGTAAAATCTTTGCCATTTTAAGAGTAAATAATATAATTTCCAGCTTGCTGTTTGCATATGCCATGCCCCCATGATAGCTTTTTTCAGCTTGGATATTTTCAAAATCCAAATTCGCCTCTTCATAAGCACCTGAAGAAACGTTTATGATTCTACCTTGCGGCGATAATTTTAGATGTTCAATTAGCAGATTAGTTAACAGAAAAGGAGATAAATAATTAGTGGCGAAAGTAGTCTCCAGGTTTTCCTGAGTCATAATTTTTTCGGGCAAGAAAACACCTGCGTTGTTTATCAAAATATCCAATCTGGAATACCTTTCTTTAAATTGATGAGCTAATTTTATGACTTCGCTCATCAAGGACAAATCAGTTATAAAATAGTCAATATTGCTATTACCGCTGAATTCTTTGATTTCATGGGTGGCATTTTGAGTTTTTTGCTCGTGGCGACCAACTATAACTACAGTGCTATCGGTTCTAGCTAAAGCTTTGGCCGTTTCTTTGCCGATTCCGGATGTTGCGCCTGTGATTAATATAATTTTAGACATATTCAAAAATTAGGGTGATGAGATCGAGAATAGAGTGGAGGAACTGCCAGGACGCGGAATGGTTCTGCGATCGGATGTGCTTTCTGTACAGTTAATGCAATTTAACATCTTAATGTCCGGTATTTTGGACAAAGTTAACCAGAATTTCTTGATTTTCTTTGATGTAATTATGTGCCAGATCGATGAGCCTATTGATATTATCATCTGTGGCATCGTCCATCATATCTTTGTTGATGATTGGTTGTAAGCGCAGATAACGAGGCGAGGCTCCATCTTGAAGTTCTGGGGAACTCATTACCTGCCGAGTGATGTAATCGTTAACGTCAGCAGAAGCATCAAACAATACTTGAATCAAGCGTCCTTCCCATATCCATTGCCCCATTCCCCAGCCGCGCACTTTTTCAAAGGTAATTGGGTTATTTGAATTTCCTGTGCCAATTGAGAGGAGGGATATTTCTTGGATTGCATTATCTAGTCGGAGTGCTTCTGCAAGGGCACAGGCTGAAGGGTTATTGGCACCGACGCCGCCATCAATAAGGGAATAGTTTTTGTCTGGGGTTTTCATTAGATGTGCGGGGAAATAAGTTGGGGCAGAGGATGAAGAAACGCACACTTCCCACAGGGGTGAATCTGCCCAAGGTTTGTATTTTTGCCAACTTTTAAAAACGATAGTTTGGCGATCGATTGTGTCGTAAGCGGTAATTAACAGTCGTGGCGATGTGTCGAGATCGGATAGCCTTGTGCTGCCAAACTGTTCTTTGAGAGCGTTAATTAGTCCTTGGTCGGAAAATTTAGGGGCAGACAGGCCGTATTGCAGTATCAATGGTAACCGCTGGGGTGACCAGCGACTGGTGTAGGGGAAGATGCTTTTGCCTTTTCGCCTGTAGAGTTCGAGAATTTCCTTGCTTTTTCGTCCTGTGGCGATCGCAGCTGCCAAAATTGACCCGGTAGAAGTGCCTGCAATCAGGTGAAAGTATTGATTTAATGGGCGATCGATCAGTTCTTCGACTTCTGTGAGGATAACTGCTTCAATGACGCCCCGAATACCGCCGCCATCTAAGCTTAATATGCGAAATGCCATTGTTTTTACCTATTTCATAGAATTATTGCTGTTTCGATCTGGTGATGTCGATGCAGATCTTACCGCCAAAGTCGGGAATAGGGGCTGAGGGCTTTGTCACCCTAACTCGCACTTGGGTTACTTGTTGTGCTTCCAGGATGCTAGATGCGATCGCACAAGCCAATGTTTCCACCAAGGCAAACTTAGATGACTTCACCAACTGCTTTACTGTTTCAATAGTGGTGCGGTAATCTAGCGTGTCTTCTATGGCGTCGTTTTTACCCGCTACGGACAAATCCAACCATAAGCTGACATCCACCTCAAACCACTGTCCCAACACCTGTTCTTCTGGCAAGTAGCCGATGTAACCGTAGCAGCGAATTTCAGTAACGTGAATGCAATCCATAATTAGGGGAGAGGGGCTAGGGGAGAGGGGCTAGGGAAAGAGGGGGGGAGTGGGGGAGTGGGAGAGTGGGGGAGTGGGGGAGTGGGGGAGTGGGGGAGAATGACTAATGACCAATCACCACTGACTGATTACCAATTACAAGTCTTGATGAGTAAAGGGTTTGGCATTTTTACCAGTGTAAGTGGCGGCAATATGACCGTTGCCGATAATTTGATACTTGTAAGTTACCAATCCTTCTAAACCAACTGGACCGCGTGGGGGCATTTTTTGGGTGCTGATTCCTACTTCTGCGCCAAAGCCGTAACGGAAGCCATCGGCAAAACGAGTGGAACAGTTGTGGTAGACTCCGGCGGCATCAACTTGGGCGAGGAAAGTGGCGGCTGTGGCGGTATCTTCGGTGACAATAGCTTCTGTATGCCGGGAACCGTAGGTGTTGATGTGGGCGATCGCATCTTCTAAGGAATCGACCATTTTGATCGATAGAATTAAATCAGTATATTCCGTTGCCCAATCTGCTTCATTTGCAGGCGAGATATTTAAAATTTTGCGAGTAGCTTCATCCCCTCGCAACTCTACGTGACGAGTTTGCAAAGCAGCAGCAACTAAAGGCAAGAAATCTGGGCCGATCGACTTGTGAACCAACAAAGTTTCGATCGCGTTGCAAGCGGCTGGATATTGAGTTTTTGCATCAACTGTAATATTGGCTGCCTTCACGATATCCGCTGCTTCATCTACATAAAGATGACAAATTCCTTCTGCATGACCAAGTACTGGAATGCGGGTATTATCCTGCACAAATCTGACAAAAGAATTGGAACCTCTGGGAATAATTAAATCGATGTATTCATCCAACTTCAGCATTGCCAAAGTTTCTTCTCTGGTAGTGAGCAATTGCACAACTGCTGGGGAAACCTCGGTGTATCCTAAGCCTAGATGAATTGCCCTTACTAAAGCTTGACAAGTGCGAACGGCTTCTTGTCCGCCTTTGAGAATGACGCCGTTACCGGATTTGATGGCTAGGCTGGTAATTTGGATTACCGCATCGGGACGCGCTTCAAAAATGACTCCCAAAACGCCCAGCGGACAGCTAACTCGTTTAAGAATTAATCCATCATCGAGTTGGCGGTGAATATCGACGACGCCGATCGGATCTGGCAAACGGCCCACATCTCGCAGACCTGCGATCGCAGCCTTCAACTTAGTCTCATCCAACTTTAGCCGCGCTATCAGGGGTTTGGCAATTTTTGCTACCTCAGCGGCTTCGCAATCTGCTGCATTCGCCGCCAAAATCTCAGAAGTTGCAGACTCTAAGGCTTGGGCCACAGCTTCGATGGCTTCATTTTTCGTGTCAGAGGAAAGCACCGCCAGCCGTCGCGCTGCTTGGCGAGTTTGTTGGGCTAGAGAAGTCAGAGAAGAAGAGGCAATTTGCGAGGTAGTCATGGACATTATTTGACTTGCAGCGTATAGTCCAAGCTTAGTACAACAGACAAGAGTTTTTTTACAGGGTAGTGTGGTGGGAGTGACTCAGACGTTAAAGTTTATAGATCGGGGTTCTGCTGAGAATATAACTCGATATCTGGAATTGCTACAGGTATTGGTAGCCCGGAACCTGAAGGTGCGTTACCGGGGGTCTATCTTGGGTGTATATTGGTCGCTGTTGAACCCGCTACTGATGACGGGGGGATATACGGCGATTTTCGGGATGGCATTTACGTCCTACTATCACAACTCCCTGTTCAAATATATGCTGGAAGTGTTTGTAGGGCTGGTGACGATCAACTTTTTTTCGGCCTCTACTACCCAAGCATTACCGAGTGTGGTAAGCAACGGGGCCTTGCTGAATAAGATTCGCTTGCCAGTGAGCGTTTTTCCGATGTCGATGATTGTGGCGAATGTGTTTCAGTTTGTCAGCGGTTCATTACCGTTGCTGGCTATAGCAGCTTTGGTGACATCCAAGAGTTTGCTGAATGTGGTGGCGCTGCTGTTGCCATTAATTTCCCTAGCTTGCTTGTGTACGGGAATCGCGTTTGTGGTAAGTGCTATGTTTGTGTTCTTTCGGGATTTGCCCTATTTTTATGAGTTGGTGGTGGCTGTGCTGTGGTTTGGTTCTCCGATATTTTACCCAGCGGCGATCGTACCCGCCAATATCCGTCCGTTTTTGGTGTTCAACCCCATAGCCATGATTATTGAGAGCATTCGTCAGATTGCTTTGTCAGGACACCCCCCCAATTTCGCCTTAATAGGTGGGTCTTTGCTCAGTAGTTTGCTGGTTTTAGCTGTAGGATGGAAATTATTTTATAGCTGGCAACACCAGTTCATGGATCTGCTATAGATGTACGCGATTTGTCTGGAGCAAGTTTCCCTGTGGCGACGGACACAAGAGGAATTTTCTTATGACTTGAAGAGAACAATGCTGTCCTTTGTGGAGGGCAAATACCGTCAGCCTGCCAAGAAGTTGGTACTAGATCGGGTGGATCTGTTCATCGCGGCGGGGGAGAAACTAGGAATCATTGGCGGGAATGGGGCGGGGAAATCGACGCTGTTGAAAGTAATCTGCGGTATTTTGCAGCCTACCAGCGGTTCTGTGGGAGTCTGGGGAAAAATTGCACCTCTGATCGAATTAGAGGCGGGATTCGACCCGGAGATATCGGTGCTGGACAATATAATTTTTTATGGGGTAATGCTGGGGTTTTCGCGACGGCAGATGCGCGATCGCGTAAAATCTATTTTGGCGTTTGCGGAACTGGAGGATTATACTTTAGTGCCGGTGAAGGCTTTGTCTTCGGGGATGGTGTCGCGGTTGGGATTTGCGATCGCAACCGATGTCGAACCGGATATTTTAATTCTCGATGAAGTGCTATCGGTAGGCGATGGGACGTTTAAAAATAAGTGCAAACAGCGGCTGCAAAAGTTCTGGGATGCCAATGCTACTGTTTTATTGGTGTCCCACGAACTGGATTTGATCGAGCAAACTTGCGATCGCGTGCTTTGGCTGGATAGAGGACAGGTGAAATGTATCGGTGAAGCTAAAGAGGTTGTCGCCTATTACCGAGATATGGTCAAGCACTCTGCCAATATGGGATAAGCTTTTTCATTTTTCGTGGAAAAGTCTTGGAAACCCCACCCCCCTAACCCCCTCCCCGCAACAGGGAGGGGGAAGAAGGGAAATGATAAGCTCCTCCTCCGCTAAATTTTACAGTCAATTTAATGAAATTCTTGTGGGATGGGCATCTTGCCCGTCCCTAACTACAATTTAGATGCGTGATACCAAATCCGCAATTTTACCCGACGACTAAAGTCGCGGCTTGCGCGTACAAAGCCCGCCTGCGCGGGCTTCAAGAAAAAGGGGGTAGTTAACCCGGATTTGGTATGAGAGGTTATCAAGTATTGTTTGCTAGTCGAGCTTTAGCTTGTTGCCAAAGATGTTCCAATTCATCTAATGTGTAATCTGAGAGGGGCCGATCGGCTGCGGCTTCCATTTTTATTAGCCGCTGAATAAAGCGCTTATTCGTTCCCTGCAAAGCTTCTGAAGGATCTAGATCATACCAACGAGCGAGATTGATTATCACAAACAGTAAATCACCAAGTTCTTCCTGCTGTCGGGCTTTATCTTCATGAGTAATAGCGTGTTTAAATTCACCCAACTCTTCATTAAATTTATCCCAAACACCATCAATATTTTCCCATTCAAACCCAGCATCTGCGGCTTTTTGAGATATCTTCATTCCCGCACTTAACGGCGGCAAAGTTCTGGGGTAGCGACTTAATTTACGGCTGAGTAGCTGGGGTGCATCTGCGGTTTCTCCTTTTTCCTCAGCTTTAATTTGTTCCCAATTTTGACGCACTTCTTCTACATTTTTAACCTCTACATCTCCAAATACATGAGGATGTCTGCGAATTAGTTTTTCTGTGATGCCTTGTGCCACTTCTGTTAAACTAAATTGCCCATAATCGCTGGCAATCTGAGCTTGCAGTACTACTTGTAATAGTAAATCTCCGAGTTCTTCTGCGATCGCATTCTCATCCCCACTGCGAATCGCATCCACCACCTCATACGCTTCCTCAATCACATAGGGAATCAGCGATTGAGGCGTTTGGGCCAAATACCAAGGACAACCACCGTCAGGCGATCGCAACTTCGCCACCACATCAATCAACTTTTGCAATGCTGCCAAACTAGAAACCTCAGCCATCTTCTTCACTCTTTCCTCTGCGTTCTTGGCGTCTTGGCGGTTCGTTTCTTTAATCTAACTCTAGGAGATTTCCCCTTCTTAGCTTTAGGCAGAATAGCCTTCAATCCACCCTTTTTAAACCTTTTGTAGGCAGAACCACCCCAATCGCTCAGAGAATGACTCATTGCTCCCAATTCTAAACCAATAAACAGAGCAATCCACTCCGTAGGATATTGAATCAAAAAAGCCGTAGCTGATTTAGCAAATATTTGCCAATTTGTGGTATATGCACCCACAAAGTTGGCAAGAAATAACAACAGCCATCCTAGCACCGCTATCCCACAGAGGAGATAGAGCGATCGCAACGCCGTGCCGATAATTGGCCCATGAGATAAGAAAGAGCGATGGCGCAAACTTGTTTGGTACGGTATCCATATCCAGCGCAGCCATCCCCAGCGTTGGAACTGGCGGGAGTAGATATCCAGGTCTGGGCCAAACATCAGTCCGCCAAACAAAAACCCCCCCGATACCAGCAAAGTGAGGTTGCCATTCTGGGTTTGGCCGAAGGTGAGGCCCGCCACAAAAGGCAAGCTCCATAAAGTTATGCGATCGTGCGTTCGACCACTTGGCATTTCAAAAAAAGTCTGCTATCATTGGTAAATGTCTGCGAAAGCGGGCGGTTAGCTCAGTGGTAGAGCGCCTGCCTTACAAGCAGGTGGCCGTAGGTTCAAATCCTACACCGCCCATATATACAATAATTAATTAAATGTTAATGGATGCAAAGCGGCGGCATTTGCTCCCTTTTGACAGTAATGTGGCACAGGCAACGATTAATCAGGAAATGATATATGTCTTACAGTGATTTTACTTTAGAAACTGTCAAAAAAACATTGAATTTAACTATTTCCACTAGAGAGGATATTTTTCTGCAAGTTGCGCCATTACCAGCTAGTGAGTATTTACAAGAAACCTTAGCTTATAATGTACCTTTTGCTTTAGCCAGTAATACAGAAAAATCTCGCTCCGAGATGATTATTACACCAATATTATTAGAATTAACAAAGAAATTACTCAATCAAATTAGTTTATTTTCGGGTGTGGAATTTAATATTGAACCCAGCCAGGGTTTAAGTGGAACTTGTGATTTTCTGATTAGTCGTTCTCCTGAGTTTTTATTAATTAATGCGCCAGTAATTATTATATTGGAGGCAAAGAAGGAAAATATTAAAGCGGGGTTAGGGCAATGTATAGCAGAAATGTATGCAGCTAAATTATTTAATGAACGCGAAGAAAATGAAATTACAGAAATTTATGGTGCAGTGACTACGGGAGAGATTTGGAAGTTTTTAAAGTTATCAGGGGAACGGGTACAGGTTGATTTGGCTGAGTATTTTTTAAATGATGTGAATAAGATTTTGGGAATTTTAGCCAATGGTGTAAACTGATTCAGCGCCAACACTTTTTTAGCAATTTGAACGGCGATTTTTGGTTGCTATGTCCCTCTGCGATACCCTACAAGCCAAGTTGAAAGAAGCACGCTCGAAACTAGCTCGACCTCTGGCAAAATTAAATTTGATCTGCGTTTATTTGCTTTCATCTGAGGTTTAAAAACTAAGATTTATAACTTTCGCAAGAAGTCTATTGATTTTTCGAGCTAGCCCAAACTTTTATATCTTTTATATAAGGTGTGGCAATATTAATGGTCTTAGTACTTGATAGAGCAGAGCAAGGATGAACGGGACAACGATCGGGAGGGCTACTATCAGCCCCCATTTGCCAAACCGAACCTCTTGATTATTGGATTTGAGGAGTGCAATCACAGCAGCAGATCCCATTAATACCCATAGACAACCGAAGGCAATGAAAATAATATATGGTGAGTCTTGCATTTTTCTTCCTCTAAATTCTCTAGTAGTCTATTTTTAGGTTAGCACGACCCCCTTTGTACAGTTGACTTGCTTTAGTTAACAGGACTTACGCAAAAACTAAGGTTTTACCTCCCGACTCCCAGATTTGGGGGCTAGGAGGACGATCGCGTAAGTCCTAGTTAAATTCTTGCGATCGCGCTGTTGAACCGGGTCACAGGTTTTGCAAATAGCTCTATTTTGGTTAACAACACACGCGATCGCATACGATCGAACGAGGAGCAAGTCTTACTTCCGCCATTCCCCCGTGGGCAGCGTCAGTGATAAACTGCTTGTCTAGGGCACTGATCTGGCTACGGCTTGATGACGGTGCAGATTGTTCAATTTGGTTTTTCTGGGCTATGGCTGAGTACCCCAAAGTACCAAATAATCCCGCTGCTACAAGGGCTGTTGTTAATGTTAGTAGTTTAAACATTGCTGACCCCCTTGGCTTTTCATGTGACTACTTTAATGGTGAACTGCTGGTGATCGAGTTCCTCTGTCTTGAGGTCAGTAAATTAATCCTATTTAAGACAAACAAATGACAATCCAAGGTATCTATGAAGTATGTGTTGGTTGCCGCGAACCAATCTCCCTCATTCAATATTGGGAGCAATTTGGTTATCGCATCGGTCAAATTGGTGAATTATCCCCAGAATCAGCAAACAAATTGTATGGAGTCAATTCCTCTTTGCGTTCCATTCGCCTCTACCATCAAGATGCCGATCATGGTCTTATCCGTCTAATGGTTTGGGAAAACCCTACCAATGATGGATTGCAAATGTCATCAATGAAGGCCAAAGGAAACCGCTGGGGAACTGCATTAACTGCTGATGTCTTGAATATTCTCAACCATGCCGAAGAAGCAGGAAAAGCAGGTTTACCAGTCAAATATATCTATCCTCAATGGGATGTCATCTACAACAAAGAGAGAAAAATGCGTCCTTTTGCAGAGCCTATTGTTGGGGTGCGGGAAATGATGATGCTTCAACCTTTGACACGACAAATTTTCTTTCAAAGATTCAACTATACTGTGCCTAATTACGGAAAGATTAATGAGATATCACATTTCAAAACGAGCCAGATAACCCACATGGGAATAGTGGTTCAAGATGACAGCAGAGAAACATTCCGTTTTTATGAAGAAACGTTGGGTTTGCTGCGCGTGCGGAATGAGGAAGAAACAACCTATGAAAGTTCGGAAACAGCAAGACAGATTTTCGATCTTCAGCCGAACGAAAGATTTTCAGTAACAACATTTGACGATCCGCGATCGTCAAAGTCAGACTGGCAAGCAGTTCGATCGGGCCGACTTTATATTGTTCGATTTCCCGAATCTATAAAGCTAGAAAATTGTTTGGAAAAGGCACAACCGGGATGTTTGGGAATGTCTCTGTATACCTATCGCGTGACTGAAATAGAAGAGTATTTCCAGCGCGTCAAGGCAAGTTCTGCTCAAAATATCTCAGAAATTGCGTACAACGAGTTTGGAGAGCAAAGTTTTTCCTTTGTCGCACCTGATGGCTATTTCTGGACATTGATTAGTCATTAGTAATTTGGATAATTAATCACTATGCGATCGCATCCCCCCACCTTCAACCCAATCGCCTTTTTGTTACTGCTGATGCTCGGTGCTAATCAAACTAAAATAGCAGTAGCTTCCCCATCTTTGAGTATAGTTAAAATAAATCATCCCGTCAGCTTTGCTGAAAATTTAATCACTTTAGGAAAAGAGATAGCTGCGACGGGAGATGTCGATATTGCTTTGCAAATGTTCGATCGCGCTGTACAGATGGCAGAAACTATTGAAGATAAATCTTCTAAAATTAATGCTTTATCTGATATTGCCATTAAATTAGCAGAAGTTGGGCAAACTGAGAAAGCAAAGCAACTATTCGATCGCGCTGTGCAACTTACCAAACAAAGGGATGAAAACTTTACCCTATACCAACAAGAACCGGCATTGCGAGATGTGGCAATTAAAGTTGCACAAGCGGGACTTATTGAAAAAGCATTGCAGTTAACTAAAACGATATCCTCTAATTATCGCCAAGCTGAAGCGCTGAATGCGATCGCACCCATTTTGGCCGAAAAAGGACAATTAGAGCCAGCTAAGAAAATTTTATCAGAAGCGCTCCAAAAAGCCAGAGGAATTACCGGAGATTATGTTTATGAATCCAATGGAAGTTGCGGTAACGACAAATTTGATATTTTAGCAAAAATAGCTGGCAATCTCAGTTTATTATCACAATTTAAACAAGCGCTACAAGTAGCTCAAAGCGTTACTGGTTGCAGTTCTGCTAGCGGTGAAAGCACAGAAGATTATCAAACTATGGCATATCTTGGCATTCTCGCACATTTGGCAAATGCAGAGCAAGTAAAACAAACTTGGACAAGCGCCCAAACGATGAAAAATGACATTGAAAAAGCCGAAGTTTGGTCGGCAATTGCTGTCAAATTGGCTGCTATGAATGAGACAAATTTAGCTTTATCAGTAGCTGCCAAGATTTCGCAGCAAATCCCTTCAATAACTAAAATTGATTCCGGTTCAGCTATGAGGGAATTTGGCGTTAAAGAAAAAGCGCTAGGAGATATCGCTATCAAATTAGCAGAACTCGGACAATTTGATGCTGCTAAGCAAGTAGCGCAGATGATTCGCGAACTGACTCCGCAAGAGTCCGCAGCAAATCAAGAGTTCAACAGCACAGATCGACCGAGTATAAAATCTTTGATTTGGGTAGAAATTGCTCACCAATTAGCAAAAGCAAAGCAAGTAGATATGGCATTGCAGATAGCTAAAAGTATCCAAGATAGGGAAGGTAAAGCTTTGGCGATAATTGCGATCGCGCAACAACTGCAACAAACCGGATACCCATCGCCAGCCGATAAATTCTTCTCCCAAAATTTGCAGTTACCTCCCATTCCCCAGGGTAATAATTTTTCTGGCAATCAGTCAATTATTAGAATTGTTAGCGCTTTAACAAAAGCCGGATATATTGAGCGGGGTTTGCAGATTGCTAACGCTATCAACGATAGCAGTTCTAAAGAAGAGGCGTTGGCTGATATTGCTTCCCAATTAACAGAAATTGGACAAGTCGATCGAGCATTACAAATTGCCAATACCTTAACTTTCCCTGGTTTTAAGGAGCGGGCTTTCAGTAAAATAGCATCCAAATATGTAGAATTAGGACAACTAGAACCAGCTTTACAGGCGGCCAAAAATTTGAGCGATAATACTAAAGATGAAATTTTAGCTAAGATCGCTGATGCTTTTGCCAAATTAGGAAAAACCGAAGAAGCTTTGCAAGTTTCGCAAACTATAGCCAGTCCGGAAATCAAAGCATCTGCGATCGCCAATATCGCTGCACGGTTAATCCAAATAAAAGGCTAGTGCCATCTTCGATATTGATTTAGGCGATCGCTATACAAATCTTAATCCTCTGCTTCTGGAATGGGAAATCTTTCTCCCGCTAGATAAGCTTCAAAGTGCTTTTTGAAGTAAATCCAAGAAGTCATATCATCATCTAATGGTGCTTTAGGAGCATTTTTATACAAAGGCACCCGCGTATCGATTTCATCTTGAAGCAATTGGGGTAAATCGGTAAAGTTGTTAACTTTCTGACCAGTAGCGCTGTAAATAAGATGTCCCGGTCTATCTCCCATTTTCATCCAGGGTAACCAAGGGCCGATCCTATCCCAACAAATAAACATTTTAGAAACGGAAAGTTTTTCTGAATTGTGCAAATCTTCGGTCGGAACTGTCAGTTTAAATAACTCCGCTGCTTGATAGGTTGTTTGCGGACTGTAATCGCTAAATTTTGGATCTTCGGCAAGGCTATTTGGGTAGGTGGGAAATAAGTCAAATACGAATGTGGTGATGTCACCATTCACTTGACCTGGGAAATTTCCTTTAAAGTAACCTTCTACCGGACTATTGGCAACGTGAATAACGGTAACCGTTTCTGCCGTCCAGGGGTTTTCCCATTTGTGGAGGATTTCATTGGTGTTTGGATCGAGGTAATAAGTCAGTTCTCTTGAGGTAAATTTCCAGGTTTGATCGTCATTTTCAATACATCTACTCACGCTCATTCCCACAATGTTGAAGAGGCGCTTTTTCTTCTCATTTGGCATAAAAGAGTATATCGATCCTGTCCAGGTGAGAAAGGTTTGACTACCATCGAGCGAGCTGCGTACTTTCACCCAGTGCCTTGTATCAAATTCTTGGATTTCATTAACCATCTACTGAGTCCTCGCAATACCTAACTACTAATTATCGCCTGAGTTGGGGAGCAAGCGATCGAGATAGCGAAACAACAACAACCATAATGGGAGAGAAGCATGAATAGCTATTAGGCGCACTAGATGCCCCGCCGTGACAATTTCCACGTTATGATTTAATGCTAAGGAGACCAAAATCATTTCCGCCGAACCGCCTGGTGCGGCGACTAGCATACAGGTGAGCCAGTCCCAAGGCGTGAGAAATGTAGCGATCGCAGCTGCTAAGAATCCCGCTCCAATAGTCATGACTACGGGTATTAAAGCATACGCGATCGTTTTTTTATCGAGATTTGGTTTACTTCCCCAATATTCGCCTATACTAATTCCCAAAAAAGCTTGACCAATTAAGCTAATTAAAAAAGGCGGTTTAAAATCTAAATCTGCTAGTAAAGGGAAGAAATTTAGTAGGTAATTAAAACTTATGCCGACTACTAATGCCCCAAAGAAAAATGCGGCAGGAATTTTCAATATATTAGTTATGCTAACTGACAGAAATGTTAAAATTAGCGATAAAGCGAGCAATGCTAAATATAATATATCTGTACTGAAAAAGTTGGCCGGAAAAATGCTGACGACCGTGTTAGCATCATTAACAGCCAATATCCTAGCTAATATAGGTATGAAAAATACAATCGTTGTGACCCGTATGATTTGGACGAGTGCAACCACCGAGGCATTTTTTCCGTAATCTGCCGCAATACTTGACATAATCCCTATCCCCCCCGGCGTTGTGGCAAGCATTGCAGTTAGTAGGTTTGTTTGGCTAATCCGGGAGTAAATATAGCCGATACCAATACCGCTAAACATTAAAAATAACGTAATAAAAACAAATATGTGTAATTTAGAATAAAGCGCTGACATATCTCCATGAGCGATTGAAAATCCGACAACCAAACCTACGAGAAGCTGTCCTATCTTCCTAACTGTTTTGTTCGGTTCGGCGGTTTCTTTGGATAAAATACGATAAGCTGTAAGTACTAAAACACCAGAGACAATACCGCCAAATATCCAAGCAACGCCACCGATGCGAAATCTTGCTAGCGCGAAACCGATCGGCAAAGCGAAAAGCATTTGTAAAAGAAGAATTATGACGCGATCTTTGGCGGATATACTTTGTTTTGCCGCAACAGATTCCTCTAGTGTTGTCGAAATTTTGTTTTGGATATGGACATCAAGTTCCTGAATTGGATTAACCATAATAAGGTTCCTTTTAATATTTAACTATTACTTGACTCTGGGAGGTAGGGATGGAGATTGAAAAACAACAAACCTATATATTTTATTTTACAGGAAGTTGTTTCATTTAATTCAGATTTATCTAAATATACAATGAATTATCCCCGGTTTGCTCTGGCAAACGGTATATCAGTGACTCTGGGTAGATCAACCTAAGTAGGAAAAAAATGTATTTTATGATACATACTTTTTATAACAACCTACCTTATTGCAAAAAAGAGTATGCTTTTGAATAAGGCGATCGCCTCAGATCCAGAAAGCTCAGAGCCAAATTTAGAGATAATTTGAAACATGAGTGAAAAACTAAGCGTTCGCAATCCTCGCACCGGACAAATTGACAGCTGGATTGCGCCACCCACACCAGACCAACTTGCCGAATCCAATACCCCCCGGCGCGAAGCTCAAATAGCTTGGCAGCAGGTAGGTTTAGAACAGCGAATAGAGGCAATGCAGCAGTGGAAGCAAGCCATTTCATCTCAAAAAGATGAGCTTACCAAAGCTTTAGTAACCGATACGGGAAGATGGTTAGAGTCTGTACTTGAAGTTGATTCTGTTATCTCCAGTATCGATCGCTGGTGTCGGTTAGTACCAGAATTATTCTTAGAAGATGTCAAAGCAACTGCAATTCCATTTATCCAACTGCAAAGTCAACAGGTTCCCTATCAATTGATTGGCGTTATCAGTCCGTGGAATTTTCCCCTGTTGCTTTCTACAATTGATACCATACCCGCATTGTTGGCAGGTTGTGCAGTTATAGTCAAGCCGAGCGAAATTGCTCCGCGATTCATTCAACCCCTGCTAAAAACTATTGCATCTGTACCGCTATTGCGCGATGTCTTGACTTATATCGAAGGTGCAGGTGATACAGGTGCGGCATTAATAGAATTTGTGGATTTAGTGTGTTTTACTGGTAGTGTAGCTACTGGCAGAAAAGTAGCAGAAGCTGCTTCTAGACGATTCATTCCCGCCTTTTTGGAATTGGGAGGCAAAGACCCTGCCATCGTGCTAGAATCAGCAGATTTGGAATTAGCAACTTCAGCAATATTGTGGGGTTCTGTAGTCAACACGGGACAATCTTGCCTCTCATTAGAACGCATTTATGTTGCCGAATCTATTTTCGATAATTTTGTTGAAAAACTGGTAGAAAAAGCACAACGCCTTAAGTTGGCTTATCCGTCTGTTCGAGATGGACAAATTGGCCCTATAATTGCCGAAAGACAGGCGGATATCATTAAAGAACACCTGCGCGATGCAATTGAAAAAGGGGCAGTTGTTCGCTGTGGTGGTTTCGTGGAAGAATTGGATGGTGGTTTGTGGTGTTGTCCTACGGTGCTGACTCAGGTTAACCATTCTATGAAGGTGATGACAGAAGAAACGTTCGGCCCGATCGTGCCAATTATGCAATTTGCCAATCATGAGGAAGCAATTAAGCTGGCAAATGATACTATATATGGACTGAGTGGTGCTGTTTTTGCCGGGTCGGAACAAGAAGCGATCGCACTGGCACGTCACCTAGATGCAGGTGCGATCAGCATCAACGATGCTGCATTAACAGCTATCATGCACGAAGGAGAGAAAAACTCTTTCAAATTTTCCGGACTGGGTGGATCGCGAATGGGTGTAGCTTCTATCAAACGCTTTATGCGAAAGAAAGCTTTTTTGATCAAAACACAGCCTATTTCCGATCCCTGGTGGTTTAAAATCTGAGAAATTTATCGCTAATTTGCCAAAAAATCAGAGGTTGCCATGTCTGTTATTCGAGATGAAATGCCCTTACTTACCCGACATGAAGGCGAATGGGCGGGTATTTATACAATACTCGATGCGGAGGGAAATATGCTTGACAAGCATAAATCTATTTTAACCTGCGAGTTTCCAGAAAACGGGGAATATCCTTATTACCAAATCAATAAGTATATCTGGCCTGAAGGTAAGTATGAAGAACATCATTTTCCAGCAACTTACCGCGATAAAAAAATCTGGTTTGACACAGAACGCCTGGAAGGATACGCCTGGGAAGTGGACGATTCAATTATTCTTTTGTGGTTCAAATACAAAACTCTGCCAGACGCTTATATGTATGAAATAATACATCTGAGTCCTGCGGCAACTACCGAAACCGCACTTTGCATTGGTTCAAGAGCGATCGCGTTTTTAAGCGCACCACCATGCAAGAAGAGCGAGTGAAACAATAGTTTTTAACTCGGCGGTAAATATCGAATGGGGATAAAATGTTAGCTCTGGTTGCGTTTGACTTTGATGTAGCGATCGTCAACCCTCAAGGTAAGGAAATCGATCGCTATCGAAATTCCGCTCAATATCTGAGGGAAGATTTGGGACAGGGAGTCACCCTAGAAATGGTTGTCATTCCTGGCGGTACTTTCATAATGGGCGCACCCAACACAGAAGAAGGGTGGTCACCCACTCAAAGTCCTCAACATTCAGTAACTATAAAACCCTTTTTTATGGGGAAATATCCAGTTACTCAAGCTCAATGGCAAGCAGTAGCAACTCTCCCCGAAGTCAAGCAATTTCTGAATCCCGATCCATCTACTATTAAACAAGCAAACCTGCCTGTAGAACAAATCTCTTGGTACGATGCGATCGAATTCTGTGACAGGTTATCTCAATATATTGGACGGTTATACCGACTTCCTAGTGAAGCAGAGTGGGAATATGCCTGTAGATCTGGAACTCAAACACCTTTTCATTTTGGAGAAACTTGCACAACAGATTTAGCTAACTATTCAGGAATAGACTGGGAATACATGGGGAAAATATGCAGTCGGGGGTCTTACGGCGCTGGGCCAAAAGGAAGCGATCGCAGAGAAACCACTCCTGTTGGCTACTTTCAAGTCGCCAACAAATTTGGGCTGTACGATATGCACGGTAATGTCAGAGAATGGTGTGCCGATTTCTGGCACGATAACTATCAAGATGCACCAACTGATGGTACTGTTTGGACAACAGATGAAGATCGCAATAAACGGGTGTTGCGCGGTGGTTCCTGGAACACTAGCCCTAGAAATTGCCGTTCTGCATTTCGTGGTAAATTTGATGCCGATGCCTCTCTTTATGACATTGGTTTTCGGGTTGCTTTTTTTTAGCTTTAGGACTTACGCTTTGAAGGCGCTTTTACCCTAGATGTAGTTGATGAAGTGATAAAATACGTAAATCATAAGAGTAAAACAATATGAGTTCAAAAACCTACAAAAAGCTCATAGCCAAACAGTTTAACCGAGATTTCCGCTCGGCTGTTGAAATCGTAGAAGTAAATCTTACCGATCCTGCTGACAGCGAAATTGTAATTTGCAACAAATTTGCCGGAGTTAATGGCGGATTCGATACATTAATTTGTCGAGGAGAAGTTCCCTATGTCAATCCAACACCACCTTTCGATCTGGGTGTGGAAGTTGTTGGTGAAGTTGTTGCAATTGGCAATAAGGTCACCGATTTTAAAGTCGGAGATCCAGTGCAAACGATTATGCGCGGTGGTGGATATCGAGAGTACCAAGTTGTAGATATTTCCCAGGCGATAAAGATTCCCGCAGCAATTCCAGAAGTGCTAACTTTGATGCCTACTGGGGTATCTTCTGTGCTGGCGTTGGAACAAGTTGGCGAGATGAGAAGCGGCGAAACTGTCCTCGTCACCGCAGCGGCGGGGGGAACAGGACATCTCGCGGTGCAATGGGCAAAATTGGCGGGAAATCATGTCATTGGAGTTTGCGGATCGGATGCTAAAGTTGAACTGCTCAAACGCTTAGGATGCGATCGCATTATCAATTACCGCCAAGAAAACCTAGATGAAGTCCTCAAAAAAGAATATCCCAATGGCATTAACTTGATATTCGAGTGCGTTGGCAAACAAACTTTCGATATCTGCGTTGATAATTTGGCAATGCGGGGACGTTTAATTGTGGTTGGTTTCATTTCCGACTACGGAAAAAACCCAGAGCAAGTTCAGCAATCCCGAATTTATGGAAAATTGCTTTGGAAAGCAGCCTCGATACGCGGGTTTCTTAACCCACTTTACAAGGAATATATGCCAGCAGCACGCGATCGCTTGCTCGACTTTTTCTATAGCGGAAAAATTCAAGTAGCTATCGATCCTACTGAATTCAGAGGTTTGGAATCAATTCCTGACGCTGTTGAATACCTGATCGGCGGTAAGAATTGCGGTAAAGTGGTAGTGAGGTTTTGATTAATTATTGGTCATTAGTTTTTTGATAATGTATCCGAAAAGTCGGTTTTAGAGATTTTTTACCGCAGATGAAGGCAGATAAACGCAGATGAACGCAGATGAATTAATGACGATTTGAAGAGGTTTGATTTTGTATTTATGAGATAATCAAGATGACAAAACAAATAAAAGATAACGCACTAGAAGTTGGCCATAAAGCATTCGAGCATTTAACTCACGGTCTAGCGACAGGTGACTGGAACGAGCTTCTAGATATGCTCACCGATGATTTTACCTTTTGGTTCCCAGTCGGGCCATTCCACGGCTTGAATGTCGGTAAAGATAGGATTCGAGAATTCTTTCAGTATGTTTCAGAAACTTTCATAGGAGGACTGACGATTACTTCAGTCGAGCGCATCACCAGCAACGATACTACTGTTGTTTTTGAGTTCCGCGATGAAGGAATGTTGCGGGGAGAACCTTACAAGAATCGGGTAGCAGTTTCCTTCGATGTTCGCGGAGATAAAATTTGCGCCTATCGGGAATACTTTGGCAGCGATGGTAAATCGAATTAAACATTTTCATACTCAAATCCGCCTACCAATTTGTCGTTAGGAATAGCTAGATCGACTGCGTATAATTCTGGGTTTTTGTAACATTCGACGAGCGAGCCTTCCGTGCCTTTGGGAATAATGCGATCGCGGTGGTCAAAATCGGCATTAATATCAACTAAGGTTTGAATGATGTCGTAAAGTTGGGCTTTCATTTATAGGGTAGGTTGTGACTACTGTTGTTGATGTTTGGCAATTATCAAAGGAGAGTCGATATTTATCTGCCAATTCTCATCAACAAATTGTAGACTTTCATTATAAATTATGGTCAGTTCTCCAAGATTTTGTCTACTATTAGCATTCGACCAATCTTCAGAATCTATCCTGTCAGCTTTGAGAACAAATTTAAGTTGAATCCAACGGTTTCTGCCTGTAACACCAATGGAACTGCTGACTAACTCAGCAAACAGGGAACGAGGTAAGATAATCTCTTCATAAAATTCATCTTTTTCATCCCAGTAACCGCAGATTTTATAATCACATAATTCCAGATGTTCTGTCACAAGGGCGTTGGCCTCTAGATTTTCTAATACTTCAGTTAAATCTTGCCAAACTGGGTGATTTTTTAATTCAATTATCGTCATAGCTTGTTGATGATTAATGTTCTGTTACAAAACCGGAGAAGTGTAAGACTCCATCAAGGATTTTTCCGTGAAAGCGGCGATCGCCTCCTTTTCCTAGCACCTTTGATTTTAGAGCGTAACCTTCTACTTCAGAAGGAACAAGACCAATATTACCGCGATGGGCAACAATTCCTTTTTCAATCGCTTTTAAATGCTTGTGATTTTGATCGTACTTGATTCCGAGTTGTATTTGAGCTTGACTAAAAGATACTAGCAGCCCATTAGTTGTTTGATATATTGTATCAGGCTGAATATCTGCCCAGTTATTGGGTAGAGGTTCCATTTATTTTGTTGGCAAGCTGAGTTGAGATGGGAGGATAATTGTATTGTAGTGGCGATCGATATCAGTTTTAGGTCAATATTAGCCAGCGATCGCTCTCTCAAATAAACTACTTTTGTTCGCTCTTTTAGTTCTCAGTAGCAATACTGTCACAGAGATGGCGATCGCCTCCGCATCAAAAGCCGGGGTTTTGAGATGTGATATATAAGGATATTGATTTATGCCCACTACCAAAGCATCCCGGCTCATATTGGCGAACTCCGCTCAAATTGGCTTATTTTAACATCCATTAAATGTTTTCAATTCTCTAAGTATCACTGCTATACAATAAAATTATTAATTCCATGACAAAGGCATTTATCTCTATCACTAACTTGGGAACTATTTTTTAGATAATCACGCAACCAAGTACAACCTTTTAATAATAAACTATCTAGTTCAAAACTCCAAAGGCTAACAAAGGGGATATAGTTAAGATTTCCAACACCAGGCATATATCCTTCAACAATAGCAATAGTTTTACCGTCTGGGCTGAAACTTATATCGAGGATATCACTTCCATGCCCGTTAATAGTTCCTAATAAGCTCCCGTCCAAATTCCAAAAGTTTAATCCTTCAAAAGCTGTAACAATAATTCTACCATCAGGTCTAAAACGAATGCTTTTTACACCAGCACTGGGGATTTTCTCTTTAGGAGTTAGATGCTTTATCGAGCCATTTTCCAGATGCCACAGATTTACGGTACCATCATTACTACTATCCGATACAGCAATTATTTTACTATCGGGACTGAAACATACAACTGTAGAACCGTCACTATTTTCATTCAATATTTTTATTAGTTCACCTTTTAAATTCCAAATGTGTATTTTGTCGCTAATGGTAGCAATAGTTTCACCATCTGGGCTAAAAATGACATTAAATACCCAATTTATATGAGGAATAATTGTGAATAACTTTTTTTCTAAATTCCAAATTATCACAGTGTTATCTCTACTAGCAGAAGCAAGCATTTTGCCATCAAATCGAAAGCTTACGCTTACTACTACATCCTTATGCCCTCTTAGGGATCTGCACCGACCTGTATTCCAATTCCAAAGTAAAATATTCTTGCCAGAAGGGATAGCAAGAGTTTTACAGCTATGGCTAAACTTTGTTTTCTCATCTCCAGAAACAGGTATTTTAAATTTTTTCTCTAATCTTCCGTCCACATTCCATAATTGCAAAATTGTGCTTCCATTATTCAAGTCACGATTAACAGTAGCAATCGTTCTACCATCGGGACTAAAACGCAGACTTAGTACCCAACTGCTAATCTTCAGGACATTTATATAATTGGAACTCCACAATCTGATAGTTTTGCCAGCACCCGTAACAATACTTTTACCATTAGGGCTAAAACTCACATCATTTACTGCATAGGTATGCCTTGGAAATGTCATAAGTAACTGCTCATCTTCTTCTATACTCCAAAGTTTCACACTTGTGTCTCCTGCTCCAGTAGCGGCGGCAATAGTTTTACTATCAGGGCTGAAACTGATACTAATAATGGCTTGACTAGGATCACTACCAGCATTCTGATTAAGAGTCTTGAGTAAATTACCGTTAGTATCCCAAATCTGTATAGTGCTATCGCGACCATTGATAACAGCTATTATCTGACCGTCAGAGCTAAAATTTGCCTTCGCAAACTCACCGATATCTATATTAAAAGTCTTTAGTATAATACCGTCCAGCCCCCAAAGGTAAACCATACCTGAGCTAGCAGTAGCAATTATCTTGCTGTCAGGGCTAAAGCTAACGCTATAGACACTACTATTATGATTTAGTATTTTCGATTCCCTGCTATTGAGATTCCAAAATTTTACTGTGGTGTCCGAACTAGCTGAGGCTATTATTTGGCTATCTGGGCTAAAAGTCACGCTATAGACACTAGAGCTATGCACCTTGAAGTTTTTAAACTCCCTTTTATCAAAGTTCCATAGTGTAACTGTTCCGTCGTCACTTCCAAAAACGATGGATTTACCATCAGGGCTAAAACTTACGCACTCAACAACATAATTATTCTCTAAGGTTTTAAGCAAAGTCCCGTCATGGCTCCAGAGTTTTACAGTTTTGTCATAACTAGCAGAAGCAATCAGCTTACCGTCAGGGTTAAAGCTTACAGCATTAACCAAATGATTATGCCCTTGAAAGCGATTGCACTCTTGAATCTTATAAACTGCTTGCTGAATCTTAATTATCGCTTGAATAAAGAAGCTTTCCTCAACCCAAGTTGCTTGTTTAAGTTGTATGCCTGCTCTCATACTAGCTAGCAGCGCACCAAGTTGATCGTTTAAAAGAAAACGAGCCTCAGACAATGAGACTAAGGCTTGTATTTCTCCTTCTATAGCTCTCCTTAGCTGCTCTTGCTCTCTGTGTTTGCGTTCCTCTTCTTCTTTAGACAGGCGATCGCGTTCTGCTTGGCTTACCTGAACATACTCTTGAGCCACAATTGACAGTGGCACGCTCTCACCATAACGCTGAAGATAATCTTCAGCCGCAGCTAATCTTGTCCCTTGCAGTAGATAACCTAATTCGTTGGGCTTTTGATTGTCTCGCCATGCTTGGGCTGCATCTTCTATATCTTGCTTTATAATCACAGCTTCACGATTTTCTTTCAGCCAATCTCGTAACAATTGCCAATGGCGAATTAAAGCTTCGTGAGCAATGTCTATGACTGGAACTCGCTCATTTTCATTCTCTAGCTTATCAGCGATCAGTAATTTAGCTTCTGTTAACCGAGCGATTACCAGTTCTACTATTGTTTCCGATTGTTGGTGTGTAATTAAATCCTGCTTACGAACGCGCCTACGAGTATCTTGGATTCCTTCATTCATCTGAGTTAGTGCTAGAAAAATTTGTTTAGCAACCTGCTGTTCTTGTGGCGAAAATGACTCATAAATCTTATTGGCTTGTTTTTCCAATGCCTGTTTCACCCCACCAATTTGGGTGTAGTCCGAAACTGTGAGGCGATTTGTGCCTTTTTGTTCCCATAATTCAGTCAGCGCGTACTGCAACAGAGGTAAATCTCCTGGTGAGCCTTCAACATCGGCTATCATTTGAGTGACTAATTCCCGCTCAATTTCCAGACCTACTTTTTCAGCAGGTTTGGTAATAGCTTCTTTTAACTCTTCCTGACTCATTTGCATGACTCTAATCGGGTTAGAGTCAATTTTGGTGGCTAATTCTGGATACTCATCGCATTGACCCTGGAAATCCGATCGCATTACCAACACCAAGCAGAGTTTATTCTCAGTCCGCTCTAATGCCTCCAACAAACAATTAAAAAACTGCTGTCTTTCCCGATCATCCCGGCACTGGCTAAACACTTCCTCAAACTGATCTACCACCAGCACCACCCGTTCCGCAGCAGCAGCTTTAATTAACGGTTCTAATTGCTCCGCTTCTACCCCAACAACTTCCTTAAGACGCTGAAGCGGACGATCGCCAGGAGTAAAAGGCGGGTAAATCTTCCAGCGCTCACTACCTGGTATCGCCTCTCCCAGTTGTAAGTGATACAGTAACCCTGCTCTGACCACAGAAGATTTACCACTCCCGGAAGCTCCCAGAACTGCCAGGAAATTCCCAGATCGCACCTTCTCTAACAATAAGTTCGTTAACCGCGTTCGCCCATAAAAATACTTGGGGTCTTCCTCATTCCAATCAAAATAAGCCAATCCCTTGTAAGGACAGATATTCGCCAGAACTCCCTGTTTACCCGTCAGGATAATTTGACCGCCAGTATTGGTACAAACGGGATGCTGCGGTGCGGCTTTCAATAGTTCCCTAACGCGATCGACTAAAGTAAAGTTAGTCACCCAGCCATCAGGGCGGTTTGCTGGGTCAAGGCTTTGCAACAAGGCGTTTGTGAGCATTCCATGTTCCCCATCCCCGTAAGCCACCTGGAAGTCTCGCGAAGCCACGATTAAACAGCGATCGCGTCCCTTTTGAAATTCCCCCAGTTCAGCTTCCGTAAAATTAAGCAACTCCCCACTGTGACAGCAGTCTAGCCAAATAATCTGCTGTCGCACCGGACTCTCTTGCAACAGTTGGCGCAACCATTTAAGCGAAATACCCCATAAATTCTTTCTAGGACTAGCCTCGCTAGTTGCCAAAAAGCCCTCTGTTTCACCATTTTGGTTCTTTCGCAACCCGTGACCCGCAAAAAACAACAGTGCCGTTTCGGGAATGCTGTTACCCTGTGGACAGAACAACTGGCGGATAGCAGCCTGTAGATCGGCTGTCTTCAGTAACTTTTTGCGATCGACCTGCTTTACGCCTTGTTTTGCGGGGAGTCGATGCACCTCAAAATCACCGTAAGATTCTAGGAGATGTGCGATCGCCTCTGCATCTGCTGCTGGTGTCTGCAAATGCAAAGCCTCGTTCTCTGGTTTATCCTTCAGAAAAGGGTATTGGTTGATACCGACCACCAGGGCATCCCGCTTCATAGTTGTAAATCCATTAAAATAGGCTTATTTAAGTAATATTCCCCAAAAGCTTGATGAATACACCACAGACAAAAGTCCTACTAGCTCTTTTACTTGCCTTAAAATCTCTAGAATCACCGCTTAATCCTGACGAACAAGCTGCGCTGTACACGATAGGCGGACAGCTAGAACTCGACCCTGTTGGGGACTGGGAGTTTATCCAAGAAGGTCTAATGACGATAATTGACACAAATGCTTCCCTGAAGGAGTTGTATCACAACGTCATTACCCAATTAGATGGTGTAGATGGTAACATACCCCCCGACTGCCTGCCCACAGCAGCAGAACTAGAGCGTGAACTGCCCCAGAAAAGCTACCTTGAGGTACGCGGTTACTTTGAAGGTAACGCTGACCTTGAAAGTAATGAAATTCTCAATGCTACTGTTGTTGTTCTCAGAAGTGATAACCCTGCTGCTACTACCAAAAAGTTAAGTTTTCTTGAGAAAATTCAAAAGTTACTAACCCCATCAACTAACCAAGGCAAGTCCAATCCATGACAGAGTTAATTTATCCTACTATTAATCTCTTTCTCTATGACCTGCGGGATGGAATAGGACAAAACCCGGAAGAGATTGCTAACAATCACAATAAATTCAAACAAAAGCTTCTCGAAAACATTAGAGATTCCCTACTTCAGTTTGATACTGAATTTGATGCCGAGTATGTTGAACTTTTAGGTAGTCAAAAAATCGAACGATTTAAAGCTAGCGGCGGACTCTATGAAGGGTACTACTATCCAGTACGCTTGGGAGATACTTATGGGCTTTTATTAGATTGCTCGATTAACAATCAAGTTACTCCTTATCCAGTTAATTGCCTTGCCGACCTTAAAGCTCAGATTGATATCAAGCTGAAAAGCCAACCAGCTAGTATCGGTCAAACTTGGATGGTTACTGGTCATTTGCCCAACAATAGTAGCAGAACTTCTGAATCAGTTGCCCAAGCTTGTTATAACGCTTTGATGCCTAATGGAAATTGGCAGCAAGATTTTCAAGGACAAGGACATTTGCTTGGAGGAACTCTCTTTGAACTGTGGCGATACCGTTTGTCTATGAAGGAAGATACTCGCTCTAGTTTACCACCTAATCTCCAAAGTATCCAAGAAAATCATCATGTTATTATAGCTCTCTATCCTGATGCGATCGCACATCATAAAGCCGCTCAATTTAATTTTGACTGGATGCGTTTGTTTTGTTATCGCAATAAAATTTTGTGGGCTTATGCTCAGAGTCGATATCTCAAACAACAACTGAAAGCAGATTTCGTTCCGCTTCAAAAGGGAATCACAGACCTCAGAAAAGTAAGTTACCCAAAACTCAAACTCCTAACACCTATTTTAGAAGAAGCTCAGGATACGCTGTCTCGCTATTCCATTAACATCAGCTATTTTGATTATCAACTACGCAATATTGAAATTAATTTAGATAATTACAAAAAGCGTTTAGTAACATTACAAGAGAAAGCCGAGCGAGAGACGGTAAATAGTCTCCTTCCCAAAGATCTAGCTTCTTTAATCCAAAACCCTGCTATCACTTCCTTAATTTCCAATTCTGCCCTATCTCCTTTCCTATCTCAGTTTACTAACTCTCAAGGTTTATTAGACCTAAAATTATTAGAAAAATTTAGTAATGACGTTGAGGATAAATATTTACGGCAAGTTCAGAAAGATTATGAAAATCTCAGTCCGGGGGAAAAGTTACTAGAAGGTTTAATGAACTCAATTAACTCAGTTCGGAGCTTAATTGAAATTGACCAGCAAGAGCGCGATCGCAATTTACAAAGTACCGTCGCCATTCTGGGAGTCGGGCTGGCAGGAGGTTCAATAGTTGCCTCTGTCTGCACTCAATTTCCAATAGATACCCCAGATAAAGCATTGAAGCATCCTGTAGGTCATGCACTTAACAGCTACCTGCACGTTCCGCCGGATTGGGTAGTTTCTGCAACATCTGGTGTTTTTATTGTCAGTGCAACCATCATATTTGGGCTGCTTACCTGGCTGGTAATTTGGTTATGGGAGCATTTTTTCAAGCAATAAACTGACGCGCATCTAATGACCACACCCAATCCCGATCGAGAAAAGCTTGTCATGAGCATTAGGAAGTGGTAGCTTCTAAAAGCCACCTGGATGCAGGCGCTTAACTAACTCATCGCACTATGAAACGTTCCCTCATCACCCTCCCTCTCAGCTTAATCCTACTGGAGGCTTTTCCAGTCGCCCTCGCCGCACCACCCAGACAGCCAGATAAAACGGTAGAATGCGAGATTCTGGTAGTTGGCGGCGGACTTGCGGGCGCTGCTGCTGCTTACGAAGGATTACTGGCGGGGAAAACGGTTTGTCTCACGGAAATCACCGATTGGGTAGGAGGACAGGTTTCATCCCAAGGTGTTTCGGCTTTGGATGAACGCAGTACCCAGCGCCAAAGGCAATTCTTCTCGCGTGGATATCTGGAATTGCGCGATCGAATTAAGCGCAAGTATAAAAAACTGAATCCTGGCGACTGTTGGGTAAGTGTAGCTTGTTTTATTCCCAGCGACGGTCACAAATTTGTTTTTTCGATGTTGCAAAATGCTGCAAAAAAGGGTAAGGGAAAGCTGCAATGGTTTCCTTCTACTGTTGTAAAAGAGTTGGAAATTACCCCCCCTAACCCCCCCGTCCACGGGGGGGGACAAGAGGGGAAAGTGATTCAAAGTGCGATCGCAATTCAACATCGCCCCGCCAAAAACACACCACCGCTAAACACCGAACCTCTATCTCAGACGATCGAAGACAGCTACCGCTACGAAAATTCGTCTCGATTCGACAAAACAATTATCCGTTTCTTGCCTCTAAAACCTAGTAAAAAATCCCAGACACCCCAGCCAACAGATTGGTACGTTCTCGACGCTACGGAAACAGGAGAACTTATTGCCCTTGCTGACGTTCCCTACCGACTGGGTATCGATCCTCGTTCTTATTTAGAACCTTCAGCAGCTAACGATACCGGCGATCCTTATTGCACTCAAGGATATACTTACACCTTTGCGATGGAGGCAACCAAGGAACCGCAAACCCACCAAATGCCTCCCTTCTATTCTCGCTACAGTCCTTATTACAGCTTCGAGGCAACGCGATTTAACTTCCCATTAATTTTCACATACCGACGCATTTGGAGTAACCCAAATGCCCCAGCAGAGTTCAAAATCAGACGCAAAGAAACTTTTGGCGTTACTCCTCCCAAACCGGGGGATATTTCCATGCAGAATTGGACTTGGGGGAACGATTATCGTCCGGGAACATCCCAGGATAATCTAATTTATACCCGCGAACAGTTGCAAGCGATCGGTCAATTACAACCGGGAGGATGGATGGGAGGACTGCGGGTAGAAAGCTTGCGCGGTGGAGAAGAACTATCCCAAGGTTATTTTTATTGGTTAGTTGCCGGTATTACCGACTCACAACTCGGCGATGGTGTCAAGCAGCCACACCCGAATAACCGCTATCTCACCGGATTAGATTCGCCGATGGGGACGGTGCATGGTTTGTCGAAATATCCTTATATAAGAGAAGGGAGAAGAATTATCGGTAGACCCGCTTGGGGACATCCCGAAGGCTTCACATTGTCGGAAATTGATATTTCTCGGAAAAACTTCCGCGATGATTATTACCGCAATAACCTGTCTTCAGGCGAATATCGGCGTTTGTGGGCATTGCTGAGTGGTATAAATGCAACAGCTGTCATCAGAGAGGCTTTGTCTGTGGAGGAAGTGAAAGTGCGATCGCGATCGGCCCTTTACCCCGATTCTGTCGGCATCGGTCACTATACAATAGACTTTCATCCCTGCTTAGCCAAAAGTCCGCCAGAAACTCCTGGCAACTACGGGTATCCCAACGAAGCGATCGCAGCTTCTCAAGCCTACCCCTTCCAAATCCCCCTACGTGCCATGATTCCCCAGAAAATCGATAATATGTTGATTGCTGGCAAAAGTATCGCCACCAGCCACGCAGCAGCCGCAGCGTACCGGGTGCATTCCTTTGAATGGTCAGTTGGCGCAGCAGCCGGTATTACCGCAGCTTTTGCCCTAGAAAATGGTGTAATGCCTTACCAACTTGTCGAACAACTTCCCCGCAAACAGATACAACTCGAAGCTTTGCAACGACGACTTGTTCAAAATGGCAATCCCACTGCCTTTCCCGACAGCTCTATTTTCAATGAATTTGGGAAAAATTGGCAGTAGCGTCGCGGCTAGTGCAAGTCGTCAGTGGTCAGTGGTCAGTGGTCAGTGGTCAGTTGTCAGTTGTCAGTTGTCAGTTGTCAGTGGTAAAAATCAAGATTTCCAGAGCAATCATTGGCAATTTTTAGTGGTGAGTTATTTCGGCCATCCTGCACTAGGGAGAAAGTGTTTTATCTGCGTTCATCTGCGTGCATCTTTCTTCTTTCCTCTCTTCGTGTCCTTCGTGCCTATGCGCGAAGGCGCACGCTACGCGAACGCGGTTCGTTTAAAAAAATCACAAACCAGATGTAAAACTTTAACGGAAATATCAAAAGATGAAACGTTTGCTAACTAGCCTCTCCCTCAGCTTAATTGTTCTAGAATCAGCTTTTCCATTTGCCATAGCCGCACCACCAAGACAACCAGATAAAACAGAAGAATGTGAGATTCTCATTGTTGGTGGGGGACTTTCCGGTTCTGCTGCTGCTTATGAAGGATTGCTGGCTGGGAAAACAGTTTGCTTAACTGATATTACCGACTGGGTAGGCGGACAAATTTCAGCACAGGGAACTTCTGCTTTAGATGAAAGACCAACCCAGCGAAAATTGCTATTCTATCCTCGTGGCTATTTAGAATTTCGCAAGCGCATCGAAGAACATTACAAACGCCTCAATCCCGGTAAATGTTGGGTAAGCGAATCTTGTTTTCTGCCTCGCGACGGTCACAAACTGTTGTTTGATATATTAAAGGATGCCGAAAATCGCGGTAAAGGCAAGTTGAAATGGTTCCCCTCTACAGTCATTAAGGAACTGGAAATTACCCCCCCTAACCCCCCCGTCAACGGGGGGGGACAAGAGGGACAAGGGGGGGTTGGGAAAGTGATTCAAAGTGCGATCGCAATTCAGCACCATCCAGCTAAAAACACATCACCCCTAAACACCGAACCTTTATCACAAACGATCGAAGACAGCTACCGTTACGAGAATTCAAACCGATTCGACAAAAGCATTATCCGCTTTGTACCCAAGAAATCGAGAAAATCTAATCAAAAACCACAACCAGCAGATTGGTATATCATCGAAGCCACCGAAACCGGCGAATTAGTTGCCCTTGCGGACATTCCCTACCGTCTTGGTATCGATCCTCGTACAACTTTAGAACCTTCTTCTCCTACCGAAAGCGGCGATGCTTACTGCACCCAGGGATTTACTTATACTTTTGGCATGGAAGCAACTAAAGAACCGCAAACTCACACGCTCCCATCATTTTATCAGCAATATGCACCTTATTACAGTTATGAATTACAGCGACTAGCCAGTTTCCCCCTCGTTTTCACCTATCGCCGCATCAAAAGTGCCAAACCAAATCAAAAACTGGGAACTAACCCCAGAGAATATCCTATCAATCCCGGCGATATCTCCATGCAAAACTGGACTTGGGGTAACGATTATCGTCCGGGAACATCTCAAGATAACCTTATATATACCCGCGAACAATTGCAAGAGGGCGGACAGCTACAACCGGGAGGTTGGATGGGTGGACTGCGGACCGAAACTCTCCGCAAGGGTGAGGAAAATGCGATCGGTTTCTTTTATTGGTTAGCACAAGGAACCACAGATTCTCAACTTGGCGATAATGTCAAAAAACCTTATCCCAATTTGCGCTATGTCACCGGGTTAAAATCCCCAATGGGAACAGTACACGGTTTATCCAAATATCCCTATATGCGCGAAGGACGCCGAATTATCGGACGCCCCAGCTACGGTCAATCAACAGGTTTTACTGTGTGGGAAGCTGATATTTCTCGGAACAATTTCCGTGATGATTATTACCGCAATAACTTATCTGCGGAAGAGTATCGTCGCTTGTGGGCAATACTTTCTGGTATAAATGCACCATCCGTACTAGCAGAAACTTTATCTCCGGCAAATGTCAAACCGCGATCGCGTGCTTTTATCTTCCCCGATTCTGTCGGTATCGGTCATTATGCGATCGACTTCCATCCTTGCATGACCCAAAGCCCACCAGAAACCCCTGGTAACAAAGAACGGGAAGGCACTAGGAAAGGTCAAGGTCAAGCTTACCCCTTCCAAGTACCCCTCAGAGCCATGATTCCCCAAAAAATCGACAATATGCTAGTTGCAGGTAAAAGTATCGCCACCAGCCACACAGCCGCTGCTGCCTATCGGGTACACTCGTTTGAGTGGTCAGCAGGGGCAGCAGCTGGAACCACAGCAGCTTTCGCTCTCGAAAACGGCATTTTACCATATCAATTGGTGGATGAACTCCCCAAACCAGAACCCCAACTAGAAGCCCTGCAACGCCGCCTCGATCGAAACGGTAACCCCACTGCCTTCCCCGATACCTCGATTTTAAATCAGCGGCAAGATTGGCAGTAATTTTAGGGGCTAGGGACTGGGGACTGGCGAATGGTGATTCACTCTCCCGCTCTCCCGCTCTCCCGCTCTCCCGCTCCCCCACTCTCCCGCTCTTCCCTAGTCCCTTTTTTAAGATAGACTAATACTTTGTTGTTTCAGTTTGTTAAGCTCTTTTTGGTAACTGACCTATGGCCAATGCACCTATCGTAGCCCCCAAAAAATCCAGTCAAGTTACCAGCAAGCCTTACCCCAATTACAAGGTAATCGTGCTGAACGATGACTACAACACCTTTCAGCACGTTGCCGAATGCTTGCTTAAATATATACCAGGGATGACGAGCGATCGCGCCTGGGAACTCACCAATCAGATACACTATGAAGGTCAAGCCATTGTCTGGGTTGGCCCCCAAGAGCAAGCGGAACATTACCACCAACAACTGTTGCGGGCGGGACTGACTATGGCTCCCCTAGAGGCAGCATAAAAATGAGTAACCCCAGCAGTGGCCGCGTCGTAATGAATCATTCTACCCATATTTCCGGTTTGATTCCAATTTTAGAACGACTAACTAGACATCCCGGTATTCAAACTATTACTCCCGCAGTGATTGGCAGGGCAAGAGGTCACTGTCCCAAATTGCAATTAAAAGTGTCGGTGCCAATTCGCGGCGGTTTTAAATTAATAGCGCGACAGGGCAAAACCTTTCAAGAAGTTTTTATTATCACCAGCTGCAAACAGAATGAATTAGAGGATGCGATCGCGCAAGTTATTAAATAGTTTATGATATGAGTCAGTTTCTTATGCAAAGAAACCGGGTTTCTATGAAAATCGTTGCGTAGGGGCACGGCATCGACAGACATTATCCGCCAGTGCTAAGGTTTCCTCATGCCGTGCCCCTACTAAGTTTATGATATGACTCAGTGTCTTAATCCTGATTGCCAACTCTTAAACCCACCTGTCACCAAATTTTGTCAGCGGTGTGGGAATAAATTACTTTTAGCTGACCATTACCGTGCCATTAGGTACATTGGCGAAGGTGGATTTGGTCGTACTTTTGAAGCAGTAGACAAACACCGTTTTGATAGCCCCTGGGTGCTTGCTAGAAGAGAAAAATGGTGATTGGAACGATAAACTTTTCGATCCGATGCAAATGCAATGGGTATGGCGTCAGCAAAATGTTTCTGTAAGTAATGATTTGGGAAAAGTATTGGATAAAATGCTATTGTTTCCCATAGGAGAACGCTATCAATCTGCGGCGGAAGTTCTGAAAGCGCTTACTCCTTCGCCAGGATCACCTCCTCAATCCTTTACTGAAGATTTGGGGAATGGTGTCAAACTCGATATGGTTTACATTCCTGGGGGTTCATTTTTAATGGGCTCGCCCACAACTGAAAAAGATAGTAGAGACCCTGAAAGACCCCAACATCGGGTGACAATCAAATCATTCCTAATGGGGAAAGATCCAGTTACTCAAGCGCAGTGGAAAGCTGTTGGGAATCTCCCCAAAGTTAACCGTGACCTTAAACCAGATCCATCTAGATTTAAAGGAGAAAATCGACCTGTAGAGCGTGTTCCGTGGTATGATGCTGTTGAATTTTGCGATCGTCTTTCCCGACACACTGGTAAAACCTACCGCCTACCCAGTGAAGCAGAATGGGAATACGCCTGTCGCGCTGGAACCACCACACCATTTTATTTTGGTGAAACAATTACGCCCGACTTAGCTAATTACGACGGTAATTATACTTACGGTTCGGGTGCTAAAGGAAAATATCGTCAGGAAACCACCCCTGTAGGTAGTTTTCCTCCTAATAAGTTTGGGCTTTATGACCTGCACGGCAGTGACACATTTCGACTCACAGAAGAGGAATTGAAGGAGGATTTTGCGCGTGCCTAATGTTATTTCTGACACTTCGCCAATCCAATATCTTTACCAATTAAATTTGTTAGATTTGCTGCCAACTTTGTATGGTGAAATCATCATTCCCCAAGCTGTTGAGTCAGAAATTGCGACAGGAAAATCATAAGGAAAGCAAGTAGGATATATGACAACTATTGCGCCTATTCTCGATCAACTGGATGGACTTCGCTTTCGCCTTGACCCTTCTACCCGCGCAGCAGTCCTCAAATTGGCTGGCGAATTACCTGTATAATTTAACATGGCGATCGCATTACAAGTTGGTTTCAGTGTGACAGTATTTATTAAACTCTCAATTCCATTGAAATAGTTTTTACCACAGAGTATCAGGATAGAACTACAACTCACCGCTATAACGTAATTCGTTTGTGGGAACAAGACCCTGCTATCTTTTTGGATAATCCTGGTTTGTTACCTTTGGCGGTATTGGCGAGAAGCGATTCCCCAGAAACTTTGTTAGAACAAGTTGCCGAAAGAGTTGATAGAATAGAAAATACAGAACAACAGCAAGGAATCGCTGCTTGTACTGGCATTCTAGCGGGGTTACGCTTTGAGAAAGACTTAATTCGTTCAATTTGAGGGCCGATATTATGCGCGGGTCTGTTATTTATCAAGAGATTCTCCAAGAAGGAAGACAGGAAGGAAGGAAGGAAAAAAAGAAGGAAAAAAAGAGGAAGCAATTTTATTTATTACACGCCAATTAACGTGGCGATTTGGGGAAATTGATTCTACATTTCAAGAACGAATCCGCAGTTTATCTATCGAACAATTAGAAGATTTGAGAGTGGAACTATTAGATTTTTCCGAAGTGGCAGATTTAGAGGCGTGGTTGGGATATCCGCGATCGTAAGTATTGATTGAAAATGTAAAATCTCACTTGTCAACCAAGTTTTGCACCTGCTTTCCTTACCCGCCAGGGATTGAAATCTCTGGCTAGTTCAACAATTGTCTCCTAATTGCTGTTCGCAAGCGCCGATACTTACCCAGGTGCTAGAACCATCTTCCCAGTGTTCTTTCTTCCAAATGGGGGCGTTGTGTTTGAGAGTATCGATCGCATATTGGCAAGCTGCAAACGCCTCACCTCGATGGGGACAACCAACCGCTACCAACACGCTGATTTCGCCGATTCCCAAACGTCCGATCCGATGGTGAATCGCCACCCGATTCACATCTTGCCACGTTTTGCGAATATCAGCGGCAATTTGACGGAATACTTGAACCGCCATCGGCTCATAAGCTTGATATTCTAAGGCTACTACAGGCTTTCCATCGGTTTGGTTGCGAACCATCCCACTCATCAATACTACAGCACCGTTAGCGCGATCGTCTGCTAGTGCGTAGACTTCTTCGAGGGATAATGGCGCAAAGGTAATGGCAAAATTATCTCCTGGGTGGCTGAGATTAGTCGCGGTTAAAGAAATAGTAGTTGTATTGTTCATAGAATTTCAATACAGATGTAGGGGTAATATCGTGTCCAGTTGCATCGTTAGCATAAGAATGATATCGTCAAGTTGTCTGTTTTTATCGTTGGTTAAATTTTTACCGCAGATGAAGACAGATGAACGCAGATGAACGCAGATAAGAGAAGAACGGGGATTTTTAGATAACCGACGTAACCGGACTTGCCCCTACATCTAGTTAGCAGTGTTGGAGAAATCTTTCAAATTTGAAATTAATTCCCATTTCCCTGCAATCACGCCTTACCGCCGCCTATCAAGTAAAGCAGCGCCATGCGGACAGCAACGCCGCTGGTAACTTGTTGGGAAATCAGACTAAACTGGGGATCGTCCATCAGATCGGAGCTAATTTCCACGCCGCGATTGACGGGACCCGGATGCAGTACTTTGACATCGGGTTTGCAGAGTTGGATGCGATCGCGCGTAATCCCAAACAACTGATGATATTCTCGTAAACTGGGCAACAAATGCTGACTCATCCGTTCCTTTTGCAGGCGCAAGGTCATCACAAAATCGGCATCTTGTAAAGCAGGTTCCAAATTCCAATGCAAAAATAATTTTCCAGGTCTATGTTTACCATAATCGGCAAACAACAGCGGTAATAAAGTCGGTGGCCCAGCTAGATGGACTTCGGCTCCACTTCCCATTAAACTCCAGATATTAGAACGTGCCACCCGCGAATGTAGAATATCTCCGACGATCGCAATTTTTTTGTCCTTCAGCAGTTCTAATCTAGGTCGGTCTGGGTCTAACGTAGAAGAAATGGTAAACAAATCCAGCAACGCTTGTGAAGGATGTTCGTGTTGACCATCACCAGCATTAAGCACACTCACCTGAGATTGTAGCCGATCCATCTCGTTTGCGATCGCTTGCGGCACACCCGCTTCCTTATGGCGAATCACCATAATATTCGTTCCCATCGCCAGATAAGTTATCGCCGTATCCAGGATAGTCTCCCCTTTCGTTAGAGAAGAAGTTGCCTGTGCAAAGCTAAGCGTATCCGCTGAGAGTCGCTTAGCCGCCAATTCAAAACTATTGCGAGTCCGGGTAGAAGGCTCAAAAAACAGGTTTGCCACCACCTGTCCTTGCAGCGTCGGGACTTTCTTCACCCGCCGCGACAGCACTTCCCGAAAACTAGCCGCAGTTTGAAGCACCGTATCATACTCAGATGGAACAAAATCAGCTAGGGAAATAACGTGGCGGCGCGTCCAAGTCGTAGTAGCCATGAGGGTAATTTAGCCAAATTACGTTGAAAATGTCTTCAAAGCGAATGAAATCATGGTTAGAAAAGTCAAGAATCCCACTGCATCCAGCAATGTAGTCAGCAAAGGCCCACTAATCAAAGCCGGATCGAGATTCACCCGCTTTAGTCCCATTGGCAACAACGTTCCCAGGGAAGCTGCTATCAACACATTAATAGACATCACCGAAGCGGCAATTAACGCCACCCATCGTTCGTTTGGGGGAGACCAAATCAGAGATAGAATGCCCAGAGAAAGGCCCAGCCCCAAGGCTGTACCCAATCCAGCCAGAACTTCTTTGCGGAGAATTTGCAGGGTATCTTTGGGTGTTACCTCACCCACGCCGAGTCCCCGCACTGTCACCGATAAAGCCTGAATAGCCACATTGCCGCTGGCATTGGACAAAATCGGCATAATGACTGCCAGAACGGGTACTAAGGAAATCACTTTCTGAAAAGGAGCGATCGCACTAGCAGCACCAATATATAAACCAATGTTACCCAGCAGCCACGGCAAGCGCTTGCGAAGTGTCACCAACGGATGAGATAGTGCTGCTTCGTCACCGCCGCTGACCCCAGCCAACTTCTGGATATCCTCAGTAGCTTCTTCTTCTAAAATGTCTATAACATCATCGATAGTGATGATTCCCACCAGACGATCTTCGCGATCGACTACTGGCACTGCGATTAAATCATAGCGTTTCATCTGTCGCGCCACCTCTTCCTGCGCCATATCCGTCCGTACTTTAACGACGCGATGGCTAGCAATATCCCCTACCAAGACATCGGGAAAAGTAAATAACAGCTGCCGCAAAGAAACCACCTTAAGCAGTTTGCGGTTGTCATCGGTGACGTAAGCATAGTAAATTGTTTCTTTATCCTCATCGCTCAAGCGGATTTTGTTTAAAGCTTCTCCAACAGTCAATCCCTCCCGCAGTCGCACATATTCCGTCGTCATCACCCGACCCGCAGTGCCTTCTGGATAGCCCAAAATCCTTGCCGTTGCCTGCCGTTCTTCATAGCTGAGCTGCTGTACGAGTCGCTTTACCACTCCAGCAGGCAATTCGTCAAACAATTCGGCCCGATCGTCGGGACGCATGGCATCTACAATTTGGCATACATGAGCGTTATGGAGAGAATTAATCAATTCTTCCTGCACTTCAGGCGGTAGATACTCAAAGACATCAATAGCCTGATCTTTTTTGAGCAGGCGAAATGCGATCGCACGACGTTCTACTGGCAAATCAGCAATGTAATCTCCCACATCTACAGCCGGGATGCGATTGAGTTCAGACTTTAGTTGATTTAAGTCAGCAATATCCGATAGTGCAACACGTCCTTCCTGAGTGAGCATAAAACCTCCCAATCTCCCACGCGCCGGGAGACAGGGCTTCACCAGGCGCTTAGGAGCTTACTACTGTGACTGGATGGACTTCGGTCCATGAAAGCATTTAATTGAATTCAACACTCGTATCTGCTATAACCTAGCGATACCAGTAAGTCTATGCTACTCCCAGAAGATTAATTGCACAATCCCTTTAAAGAGGGGCTAGGGAAGAGGGAGTGGGAGAGTGGGGGAGTGGGAGAGTGGGAGAGTGGGGGAATTATTATGTACATTTTCTCCCCCTCTGCCCCCTCTGCCCCTCTGCCCCTTCTTCCCTAGTTGTTGTTTGGTAGAAGATTTGTTAAAATCTCACCCACTGCCATCATCCAATACAGAGGTTTAATACCGATGGACATCAAATTAGTTCTAATGGGATTGACATTTGTATTTATCCTGTCCAGCCTGTTCTTTGGCACCAAAAATGGATTTTACGATTCCGACAACTACCACGGTAACGGTTCAGCGCACTAAAAAAGCCCACAGCCTCAGCCCAGAGGCTATACAAACTCTCGCCTGCCTACACAGGCCAAAAGAAATTTTTGGATTTTAGACCACTGGCGCGGTCTAAATTCTTGTAGCCGCGCCTTTAGGCGTTAGGCTGTTACTTTGGGTGTGGTCATAAGTAGTTGGTTGAGAACCGGAAAAGGGAAAAGGGAAAATACATTCTTTTTTACCCCTTATCCCTTCCCCAATTTCCACACCAACGGATTTTGACCGCAGCCTGTAACTCTTCCAGAGGGAGCATCGTGATCGAGCTGGAATGCTTACCCTATAGCGTGAATCATGCCGACGAAGGGGTCTGTCTGCTAGTGCGGATGGGGCCATATCGCATCATGTTCGACTGTGGGATGGAGAACATAACGCCCTTACAGGCAGATTTGAAGCAAGGACTGCCAGCTGACGTAGTGCTATGCAGTCACGCTCACCCCGATCATGCTAGGGGCTTTCTAGCGCTGCATAAAGCTTTCCCTCAGTTGCCAATTTACGCCAGCGAAGCAACAACTCAATTGTTGCCGCTGAATTGGCCGAGTTTAGACCCGAAGGAAATACCTCAATTTTGTCAAGCTTTGCCGTGGCGATCGCCTGTGGAGTTTCAAGACGGCCTCTGTGCCGAATTGTTTCCTGCCGGTCACCTACCGGGGGCTGCCGCCATCCGGCTGACCTACACCACTCCTCGCCGTACCTACACCCTCGTTTATACAGGTGACTTTTTCCTGTCCAACTCCCGTCTGGTGGAAGGGTTGCCTTTAGATGCTTTGCGCGGAGTAGAACCTGATGTACTGATTGTCGAGGGCACCTATGGCACGGCTCGTCATCCCCATCGGCGACAGCAGGAAAACCAGCTGGCAGAACGCATCAGCAGAGCGATCGCAAACGGTCAATCTGTACTCCTACCAGTGCCAACTTTGGGCCTCGGTCAGGAAATCCTCATGCTCCTACGCAGTCACCACCTATTCACTGGTCGCGACGTGGATATCTGGGTCGATGGCTCAATTGCCGCAGGTTGCGATGCCTATCTTAACCTCCTGCCTCACCTACCCGGCTCGGTACAGAATTTTTCCCGCCATCAACCCCTCTTTTGGGATGAACGAGTCCGTCCCCGCGTGCGTCGGCTACAACCCGAACAGCGTCAAATCGTCAGCAAGTCTCCCTGTATTGTTTTTACCGATGAAACAGCCGATCTGAGCTATTTTTGTCATCCAGATAGCGGTTCTTGGCTAATATTGCTCCCTCACCGACCGGGACGCCCAATCAGTCAGGAGTTCCAAGTCCTGATTTCTGACTCTGGCACAAACCCCGAACTATCCAAATATCAAGGCAAACGCCAACTTACAGCACCTATTAGCGTCGAGAGCTATTTGTTAGCCCAGCATTGCGATGGCCCCGGCACTACCCAGCTGATCCATAACCTGCGTCCCCAGCACGTGGTGTTTATGCACGGCTCTCCCACCTACTTAGCAGACTTGACAAGTTTGGATGAGCTGCACAACCGCTATCATTTGCATTCCCCATCTGCGGGAACACTTGTCGAACTGCCAATTGGCGAGACATTTCTGCAACCTGCCGCACCGGAAACCAACTACGAAGGCGAACTAACTGAGTTGGGGACGGTGGTGACAATTACCCTCCCCGATGCCATTACCGTCGATCCGCGCTGGCAAAATTTTGCTGACACTGGTTTAATAGAGGCACGCTGGCAAGGTGAGGAAATGGTATTGCGGGGGTTAACGCAACGGGAGTTGCTAACTCAAGGAAGCGATCGCATCCCCGCCGACTTAGCCTGCTGCGGCAGATGCCTCCACCAGCGCGGACAGCGCTGTTGGAACCAGGCATCCCCCCTGTTTGGCTTCAAGGTCACACCAGATGGTTACTGTCCTGTTTTTGAACCCTCTGCTACTCAACCCCGATCCTTGAGGGAAGATGAACAAAATAATTGACCTTTGAAATTATTGGTTTGGTCGCCAGCCGAATTCATCCATAGAGTCAATCCAAAATCCTCTCATCAATTGACAGACAAAATTTTTGCCCAGCGCTGGGGATATAACGCTGGGCAAAAATGGAATTCACCAAACTCAAGCGCACCAACCAACAGCACTAATCTGAATTGGCGTCAGGGTAATGGTTCCGAATTTGTTCGGCTTCGGGACAATCGTCCGAAACTAGGGGTTCTACATTACCTTTTGGTACAGAAGCTAACTTCTGACTAACAGCACCAATGCTTTCCAGGCGCACCATCTCTTCCCAAGAAGAAATTTCATCTTCTTCATCTGTTTCATAACGCAACGTTACTAAATCCCCTTCAATGTCGATGATGCGAGCGCGTTCGATCCAACGTTGCTGGTCCCGCAAGAAAACACAGACTTCACGACCATCGCAACAGAGTTGATAGATCTTGCGGTGTAGCATATATTGTTTCTCCTGAACAGGGAACTCTTGAGGGCACCCCAACTAAATCAAAGATTGTAGTTGAGGATTCTTTCGCTAAGAAATACTAAATTTCTCAATGTTACCAGAAATACTGGCCTTCTTTGTTTGTCGCTAGAACTTTTGCTCTTTGAGCAATCCAGTCAAAAGTAATTATTTGACTTTTTATTTCTAACACAAAAAAAGGTTTGGTTTACTTGGTCTATGTCTCCAGCTTTTACCAGCTTTTACACTACCGAGTTTACCAATGAATGAATTGATTGTTTGCCATTAAGAGTAGTTTACAACGAATGGAGAAAGATCGAAAAAGCGATAATTAACCTAAGTTGCTAGTTATAGCCACAGTCAGATATGTTAGTTTATACCTACGACGATCGCGGTCAAATTCGTTACTCTGGATTCACGCTCACTCAGAAGGAGTGAAATTGCTTTCAAGCAGCGTCAAGCAGCTTATTGCCGGAATCCAGCTTGGAACTTGTCTGCGCGTATCCTAACACAAAAGAGATGCTTTCATCTTAATTTTCAGCTTCCAGTCAGGTAAAAGCTAAAAATTTGGCTTTTTTAATTTTGCCCCATACCTTCTCAAGGGAATAAATATTACTACATCGATTTTATAATATTCAGGCCAAATCTGCGAACTGGCAGACTCTATTTTAGGTCTAAATTTACACTTTACTCAAGAGGCTGAGCCAAAAACTTGCGCGTCACAAAATATCATAACGGCAAAGTCCCTATTTGAGTGTCTTGCCGTTAGTCACCACCACAAAATTCGCTCTGGAGGGATGAGAAACCGGGTTTCTTTGGTTGTCAAGGTCGATATTTCGTTGCTCTAACCCGCCTAGTCCCGGTTTCCGGCATTACTGAATTGGTTTTCTAGGCCAAGCTTACGGTAGTGGGCTTGTATTTATGAATACAAAAAATTGTCTTAGCAAGGTACGGCTGTCGGTTGCATGGATCTTAAATAAACTTGGCCGTACTCCACTAGGCTTCTTGTCACATCTCCGCGTGCCTCTCGTTCAATTTGACCTGAGTGGAGGGCCTTGTATAGAGTGACAACGGCGTCTAAATCCGCTGACTGGTAGCCTTTATTAGCCAGTACCTGGCCAATCAGACCTTCAGAAGCAACACTTAAACACCCTGTTTGAAAAGCAGATTTTACCAGTGAGCGAATCATAACGTCTCAGCGAATCCTAGATGCGTTAATCGTTATTATCAGTATCAAACATCTCTGTCATTAAGTAAATGATGTAGATCCGCAGCAGCTTGTGATAAATTGCCTCGTTCTGCTGTGATTTCGGTCACTGAGGTTCAAATCAAAGTCGTTGATTTGGGCTGCGGACTGTCTCGTAGTGCTGTGTATGGTTGGCGTAAGACTACAACAGAGACATTCGACTTATGTAATAGCTTATATGGATTAATGTAAAGAATGTGTAAAGAACACAGGGCATATGTAGAAAAGTTCGTGAAGATTGGGAAAATATCGCGTCCCTTGCAGGGCAATAGGTTCACCGAAGGCCAGAAGTTACAATCTGTGCTGCGTGGGGTAGGCACTCGCTTCACCTATTGGTGGCGTTGACTACTCTTTTTGGGGACCGATCGCTTGTAAAGTAGTGGGATTATCACATCCTTCTTAAGCAGGAACAGCACCAGTGTTGGCGATCGCAATAAAAGAGCAACAATATAAAACCTACATCCTCTCCGACGAAACAGCCCAATCCGAACTGGAGGTTGTCCCAGAACGGGGTGGGATCATTACCAGATGGCGCGTTCAAGGTCAAGAAATTCTTTACCTGGATGCAGAGCGATTTGCCAACCCAGACTTGAGCGTTAGAGGCGGAATACCTATCCTATTTCCCATCTGCGGTAACTTACCGGACAATACCTACACCCATCACAAAAAGAATATAGGGGAAAAGGAAGAGCCTGCCGCCGAAGGAACTACTTATGATGAAACCTATAACCAACAAAAATATACGCTCAAACAACACGGCTTTGCTCGCGACCTTCCCTGGGAAGTCACCGAGCAAGTTACGCAAGACTTTGTAAGCCTTACCCTTGTTCTGGAAAGCAACGAACAAACGCGAGAGGTTTACCCCTTTGACTTTAAAGTAGCTTTTACTTACCAGCTAAAGGGTCATCGGCTCGAAATTCGCCAGCGCTACACCAATTGCTCCGATGAACAAATGCCTTTTTCTACGGGTCTGCATCCTTATTTTTATACCCCAGATAAGACTCAGTTGCAGTTCCGGATTCCCGCTAGGGAATACCAAGATCAGCGGACTAAGACAGTTCATCCTTTCACGGGTAGCTTTGATTTCGATACCGACGAAATAGATGTGGCATTTCGGGATATCAATAGTCCCTTCGCCAGCGTGACTGATACCAGTCGCAACTTGCGCTTGGGCCTCAGTTACGATGAAGCCTTCTCTACACTGGTGTTCTGGACGGTTAAAGGTAAAGATTATTACTGCTTGGAACCTTGGACGGCTCCTCGTAATGCGCTGAATACGGGTGAGCATCTGATTCGCTTGGAACCAGATGCTACTTTTGAAACGGTAGTGGGGTTGACGGTTAATTTTCTGTGAGGGAGTAGGAGCGATCGCACTACCACACAGTTTAGCTAGGGAAGCGATCGCCCAATCCTCTCTGTCTGAACAGCATTGGAGTATTTTCAATATTTTTTTCCCAAACCCCTTGACTAATTCTTTTTTTATGTGCTACATTGGTCAATGTTGCAAAAAAAGAATATTTGGGTCGCTAACTCAATGGTAGAGTACTCGGCTTTTAACCGAATAGTTCCGGGTTCGAGCCCCGGGCGACCCATTTTCGATAAACCAATCTTATAAAATTCCTAGACAGACTTAATGACTTAATCTATAGATATATTCCCTGATAGGTTGTAAACTATCTTAAGATTATTCTAATAATTTCGCTCGTCTAAGACTAACGAGCTGACGACAAACCATTAGGAGGACAATTTATGGCGCTTGTACCCATGCGGCTGCTGTTGGATCACGCGGCTGAGAACGGCTACGGTATTCCAGCTTACAACGTTAACAACATGGAGCAGATCCAAGCCATCATGCAGGCTGCTAATGAAACGAACAGCCCCGTGATTTTGCAAGCTTCTCGCGGTGCCCGCAAGTATGCTGGAGAAAATTTCCTGCGCCATTTGATTTTGGCCGCAGTGGAAACCTATCCTCACATCCCCATTGTCATGCACCAAGATCATGGCAATGAACCAGCCACCTGCTACTCTGCCATTCGCAACGGTTTCACCAGCGTGATGATGGACGGCTCCTTAGAAGCCGATGCCAAAACTCCAGCCAGCTTCGAGTACAACGTCAATGTCACTCGTGAAGTGGTGAAAGTTGCCCACTCCGTCGGCGCTAGCGTTGAAGGCGAATTGGGTTGCTTGGGTTCTTTGGAAACCGGCATGGGTGAAGCTGAAGACGGACACGGTGCAGAAGGTGTTCTCTCTCACGATCAGCTATTGACCGATCCTGACGAAGCCGTAAACTTTGTGGAAGCAACTCAAGTAGATGCTTTGGCTGTAGCAATTGGCACTAGCCACGGTGCTTACAAGTTTACCCGCAAGCCAACTGGGGAAATCCTTGCCATCAGCCGCATTGAAGAAATTCACCGCCGCTTGCCAAATACCCACTTGGTAATGCACGGTTCCTCCTCCGTGCCAGAAGATTTACTGGCTATCATTAACCAGAACGGCGGTACTATCCCGGAAACCTACGGCGTGCCGGTTGAAGAAATCCAAAAGGGGATCAAGAGTGGTGTCCGTAAAGTGAATATTGATACCGACAACCGTTTGGCTATCACTGCTGCTGTGCGGGAAGCCTTGTTTAAAGATACGAAGGAATTCGATCCCCGTCACTTCCTGAAGCCTTCTATCAAGTATATGCAGAAGGTTTGTGCCGATCGCTATAACCAGTTTGCCACTGCTGGTAATGCTACCAAGATCAAGCAGATCTCTCTGGATGACTATGCTGCTAAGTATGCCAAGGGCGAGTTGAACGCTGTGGCTAAGAAGGCTGTGACTGTCTAAATAGCTGAGCCTCTGGTAATACTTTGTTAAATTTTGTGGGTAGCTTTCAAGCTACCCTTTTTTCGATCGCCAATCACCGATTAAACAAAAACGCGATGTTGCAAAGAAGGCATCTGGCGACGGACTTGGATGAGTCGATCGGGATTTATTTCGGCGATCGCAACTCCCGGTCTGTCTCCTGCATCGGCTAAAATAACTCCCCAAGGGTCAACAATCATCGCGTGTCCGTGCGTGTGACGCATGGCATAGTGGTTACCAGTTTGAGCCGGTGCAATGACGTAACAGGTGTTTTCGATCGCTCTGGCTTGGATTAGCACTTGCCAATGATCCTTGCCAGTATAAGCGGTGAAAGCGGCTGGTACAAATAATACATCTGCTCCCATTTGGGATAGGTGGCGGTAAAGTTCCGGGAACCGGACATCATAGCACACCGATAGTCCCAAGTTACCCAATTCTTTGGTAAAAGCAACAGGCGGAATCTGCGTCCCAGCCATGACAGTGCTAGATTCTCGATAGGTGTTGCCGTCGGGTACGTTAACGTCAAATAAGTGAACTTTCTGATAACGGGCGAGTTCTTCACCGCTGGGGTCGATCAGCAAGGCAGTGTTGTAGACCTTATCAGTGCTAACGGGAACTGGGAAACCGCCACCCAAGAGGGTGACTTGGAAGCGTTGAGCCATTGTTTTGAGGAATTTTTCGCTCTGTTGGGCGATCGCTTCCGCTTGGCCAATTTTATCCTTCTCTTCCCCCATAAAGGAGAAGTTTTCGGGCAAGCACACTAACTCGGCCCCCCGCCCTGTGGCAAGTTCTATCAGTTCTTCCGCCTGAAGCAGGTTTTTTTGCAAGTCAGGCACACTGGTCATTTGAATGGCGGCGGCGAGATAAGACTTCATCGGTAAAGCTTGAAATTTTGCAGGACAGCCTATTCAGAATATATCTTTCTCTGGGTAGCTGTGGAAAGTAAACTCAATCGCTGATCAAGCCAAGCGATCGCCGATCGAATGTAAATAGGTAATTACACCATCTGTTTCGCTTGGTGAGGACGCGGCGAGCGGCTCGAATTTATTGCTACATCAAATATATAATATTTCCGGATGTAATATTTCAATAGGCGTATGTTTTATAGCTTTTGTTTACAGATATCTATAGAAATATGAAGCGATTCACAAGGCTGCCTTTCTATCTGATTTTCTTACAGGGGATATTGTTCCCACCCATCTGTCAGGGAACGGGACTGGAATCTCTACAGAGGAGACCACCGTTGTCCTTGCACCCGCAACAGTTAGGAAATCCATCAGGTAAAGCAGCAACTTTAGATATTCCGCATCCCTCAAGTCAGTTAGTTGCCCAGCTAGAGGAATACCCCGAACAACCAGAACTACAATCATTTAATGAAATAATCAAAGATACGCAAAAATCAGCAGGGCTATTTACGCTTTACCGTCAGAAAGAAACCGGCAAAATCTATCTGGAAATTAAGCCAGAACAACTGAATAAAAATTACTTTGCCACAATCACAATGGAATCGGGTATCGGTGAAAAGGGCATTTACAATGCTACTTTTCTAAAGGATTTTATTTTCTATTTTCGGCGAGTTAATAACAATTTACTGTTTACCGTTCGCAATGTTAGCTTTCGCACTCGTCCCGGAGATCCCCAACAAAATGCAGTTCGTCGCGCATTTTCTGACTCTGTTTTGGTTTCCGTTCCCATTAGAAGCATTCACCCTCAAAGTCAAACAATTTTAATCGATTTGGCTGATTTACTATTGTGGGATTTGCCAGATCTAAGCTCAATGTTAGCAGCATCTTTAAAGGCTCAATATTCGGTAGATCCGACAAAATCTTATTTTGGCAATGCCAAAGTTTTTCCTCTCAACATGGAAATTGAATCAGTATATGGATTTAATCTCATGAATGAGAATAGGAATTATACCTCTTTACCTACTCTACCCGATCGCAGATCTTTAACCATTCGCACTCACTATAGTTTTTCGGAATTGCCGGAAAATAATGGGTATAATCCCCGTTTAGCTGACGATCGCGTTGGCTATTTAACTACAATTTTTCAGGATTTTTCTAACTTGAATAGTAATTCCCGGCTTGTGCGTTATATTAATCGGTGGCATTTAGAAAAACAAGACCCTAACGCCGCTTTATCTCTGCCTAAAAAACCGATTGTTTTCTGGATCGAAAATACGGTGCCATTAGAATATCGAGATGCGATGAAAGAAGGTGTACTAATGTGGAATAAAGCTTTTGAAAAAGCGGGATTTAAAAATGCGATCGAAGTGAAGCAAATGCCCGATAATGCTACTTGGGACCCGGCAGATATACGCTACAATACGATCCGTTGGTTTGTTTCTACGGATCAAGCATTTGCAGAGGGGCCGTCACGGGCAAATCCACTGACGGGAGAAATTTTAGATGCTGATATTCGTATAGATGCCAACATGATCCAATTAGTCAGGCAAAACGAGGAAATTTTCTTATTACGTAACTCAGCAAATACTGCCTACCAAGACAATTTATGTGGCTTATTTCGCGCAAGAAAAGCAAAAGTTGATAGGCATTCAAGGCCAGTTTCCCATCGCTCTTTGTTAGCAAGTTTAGCAAAGAATAGCGATATTTGTTATAGCAGGGCAATGGCTAATCAATTCTCTCTTGGTGCGATGTCATTATCGCTGTTGCAGAATCAGAAACCTAACAGTAATGAGATGAAAAAATACTTGGATCAATATGTGCGATCGCTCATTGCCCACGAAGTAGGACATACTTTAGGATTAAAACATAATTTTCGCGGTAGTATTTTCCTCAAACCAGAAGAATTAAACAATACCGACATCACCCGCACCAGAGGAATGGTTAGTTCAGTAATGGATTATATGCCAATAAATTTGGCACCTGCTGGCACTAAACAGGGAGATTATTTTACTAGCATGGTTGGCCCTTATGATGAATGGGCAATTGAATATGGTTACAAACCGAATAGTGCGGGAGTTGCGCTTACAATGGCAAACAACCAAACTGAAAAGCAATTTTTGCAACAAATTGTCGAAAAACAAGTTAATAGTCCAGAGTTATCTTATGCGCCAGATGAGGATAGTGCCGATCTCGATCCGACTGCTAATAAAGAAGATCTTAGTAGCGACCCTTTGCTTTACTCCCAATGGCAGTTAGATAATTCGCGTATAATGTGGGAAAACCTGAATAAGAGTTATTCAGTTAGCAGTAATAATTTGGGTGATTTGACAAGAATGTTCGATCGGGTTTTCTTCTACTATTTGCGAAATTTGAAGATTATAAGTAAGTATGTTGGTGGGCAATCTTTTTATCGCGATCGCGTCAGTAGTGCAAATGGAAAACTACCACTGGAAGTAGTATCGGTGGCGAAGCAGCGATCAGCTTTGACAATGCTGCAAAAGTATTTGTTTGCGCCAGATGCTTTTAATTTCCCACCTGAATTATTGAATAAATTAGTATCTCCATCACCAAACGAATGGGATGATGATGAGTCGGTATTGTTAAAGAAACGTCTTGATTATCCAACTCACGATCATATTTTGTTATCACAAAGTTCTATTTTAGCAGATTTACTGTCTGCGGAACGTTTGACAAGATTGCGGGATATTGAATTGAAAACGCCGCCGGGACAAGCGCTGACTATGCCGGAATTGTTTAATAGCTTGCAGGATGGAATTTGGACGGAGGTGTTGCAAAAGGAGAGTAAATTACTGAAAATATCGAGTTTACGTCGCGCTTTGCAGCGAGAATATTTGGAAATATTAATAGATATGGTATTGCGGAATGATGATGTACCGTCAGATGCGCGATCGCTTGCTTGGGAAAAATTACGGCAATTGCGAGAAAGTCTGAATCATACGTTGAGAAAACAGGGTAAAAATTTGGATGATTATACTAAGGCGCATTTGGAGGAAACGCGGGAGAGGATTACTAAGGTTTTGGATGCAAGGTTGGAATCGAAACAAAATAAACCGCAGAAGCCCAGAGTAAGCAGAGGAACATAAGAAGAGAGAGTGGAAGGTAAAAATTTTAGGTAAGTTGTGGCGCTTTAGCGCCACAACTTACTTTTGTTTAATTGTCTATTCCTAACTGCTGCTTTAAAGCTTCTGGTACATTCTTTGCTGTTTGTAAACCGCGAACATTTTCCCAGTGCGTATTTTCATTCCAGGTAATATTTTCGAGGTATGCGCCACTGAGGTTTGCGCCAATGAGGTCTGCGCCACTGAGGTTTGCGCTACTGAGGTATGCGCTACTGAGGTCTGCGCCTCTGAGGTTTGCGCCTCTGAGGTCTGCGCTACTGAGGTCTGCGCCTCTGAGGAATAAACCAACTATTTGGTTAAAAACTCTAATTTCAAAGCAATTACTGTAACTAATAATGCGAAGTAACCGACTTTGATCAAAACCTTCCGTATCCTTTTGACCACAAGGATAAAAAGTTATTTTGGATTTTAAATCATCCTTTAACTGAGCATAACGATGTAATTCCAAAAGTAAAATCATCACATTCAGACCAGTATAAATATCCGTTTGTCGCTGTCCTAATTTTTGGATTTCCAGTTGTTCCTTCAGTAACCGCATCTTTTTCTGAGGTAAATTCTCTGGCGGCGCATCAATAAACTCACCATCGCACCAACGCAGGTAAAAACTTTCCAAACGTTTAAACAACTTCACCAATTGTAAATCATCTGGTTGTGTTCCCTGATTGGGAGTTGTTAGCAAAGCCATCAAGTATTCTACAATCTCTCGCGTCAATCCACCATAACCCAGCAAATCATAAATTTGCCAGTCCATAGTTTCTTGAGAAATATAAAATTCCTGACGCTTAATTCCCGGACGCATCCAATCTTCTAAACTTTCTTTCAGCCGTTCCGCACATAAAAACTCACCAAAACTTTTGTGGGCAAATTCCACTGCACCCGCATTATCACCCGCCGCAGGTTGTAGATAAAAAGTAGCCAAAGCATTTTTTAGCGCATCATTCCCCTGTGTTTCTCTCGCTTGTCGAATTAACTTAATCGCATTATCATCGCTTTTCAAACGTTCCTCAATCATCTTTATCTTGGCGCATTCTCCACCAGATTGAACAACGCATAACCCCGCTTCGGCTAAAATTCGTCGTAGCGCCTCTGTTTCCAATCCAGTTAATTCTCGGTTCAGCCATTCTGGACGTTGTTTAATTAAAACCCACTCCAAAGATTGCTCATAAATAAGAATTTTTGCCCCTACACCACTCGCACCTTCAAACATTTCAACAGCTAATTTACCATCTCGGTGCATCGCTGCCAATAAATAAAGTAATAGGGGTTCTTTGGCTAATTCTCTTACCTTATCAGGACAGCGATTATCTTGCAAAAACTGCTTAAATGCAGATGTTTTATCTGTGCCAAATAGAGTTTCCCATTTAGTAAACCATTGCTGCTGAATTTCATCATCCATTGGCAATAATTCCACCCGTTCCAAATTAGGTGGCATTCTGCCTTCAATACCTTGTAATGCTAACTGTCTGCCTGTAATTAACACCCGATGTCCTCTTTCTGGGTTGCGCTTACAACTTCCTTGGAAATCTTCTACTTGCGAGAGAAAATCTTTTAATCCCTGACTATTTCCTCTTTCCATTAGTAATTCATCAAACCCATCCAGCAAAAACAAATATCGGGTATTCCCATCAGTTAACCAACCATTATCGCTAGTAGCAAAATCGCAACCTACTGCCGCTTGCAAAGTCTTTTCAAAACTGGTATCAAAATTTCTGATATCCCGCAAACGAATTAAAATTGGTGTCCAAATGGGATGGAAATTCTGCCTCACCCAATCGGCAAACATCCGACAAAAAACGCTTTTTCCACGTCCCGGCCCACCTTGGATAAAAATTACTTTATCCTGTTTTTGGGCATCTAGCAGCATCGCCTTAACCCAGCCTTCTAAATCCAATGGATTAGCATTTTTATCGATATCTCCATTGGCATTTACTGGCTGTGCTTTCAGCGGCACGTAAATATCCTTAAAAGTAAACTTTTCGGCAAATACTGTTTCCAGTGGCTTGGTAGCAATTTGCTGTTTCAAATAATTGTCGATGCTCTCGTATTTATCCCTTTTATTACTCCCAGCACTATACAATATTGCTAATTGTTTGACAGCATCCCCCGCATTATCTAACGCCTGATTCAGGTGTCGTTGAGTTCCCCAAGCTACCCATGCCGTTAAGATATCAGCGACATTTTTATCTATGCCTGCTTGCTGTAACTGCGTTGATAGCATTTGATTGAAAAGTTGTGCTATTTCCGATTCATGGAAACATTTAAGGGCATTTTTGGCTAGCTGTTCATCTAATTGAAATTCTCCTAGCTTTTCTATCTGCTGTTTGACAGGATCAGCAATAGGCACTTGACTGATTTGTGCTAATATTTGATTGGTTTGTGCTAATTCATTGAAACTTTCGAGATAAGCTAGAGGAAATGCAATAGCTACGCATTCTTCTAATGTTGGTTCCTCATTAGTTTTTTCCCGATAAGATTTTATTCTTTTAGTCGCTATTCCCACAAAAGATAGCCCCGCCGCCGCAATAGCAACTGGTGGCAGAAATAAACCTAACGCTATTCCTAAATTTAAAACGGCTTGAGTAACTTCTGCCCCAGATTCCGCGACCTCTGTTGGCTTGAATTGCTTAGACCGAAGATTATCCCAAATTTTCGCTAATTTCGTGGCCATTGCTACTTAATTCACCCTTTGCTACTGATATTTCCAGTTTAGCTTAAATTTTCAGCCATTGCCTACTTGATAAACTTCACCCAAATCACTTACCTTATGTTTTCGATATTATACAAATTTATGTAAAGCAGCCAAGAAAAAAGAAATATGATATCTAGGATTGTTACCTTTATACGAATAAAATTGTCCAATTTCTAATAAAAGTTGTTCTCTAAATCTCTCTGCCGAAGAACTATAATCACTGGGAGGATGAATTTGATGCCAGTAATCCTTAGCTTTTTTGATTGTCAACAAAGCAAGGATTAACTCATTTTTCTCTATATCATTTTGGGTGTTGTCAAACTCTGCTTTCCATGAATCGCGAAATTTATCTGTGTTACTACAATCTAAACTAGACAAATAATTAATTCGATTGGCTATTCTTGGTAAGTTATTCTTTAAATCTGCATCGTCAACTATTGCATCTGCCATAGTTAAGTAAATATTGTCAAGCACCAAAGGATTACCATTATAAACCGGAGAAGCAGAAATATTATCAAATACCTCTTGCAAATCAGGGATTAAAAAATAAGCTTCTTTATGAATTAACCCTGTCACCCATATACGATGATTATCTGCATTTATTTCATTAACTTTGCATTGTCCGTAAAGGTCGCCAAAAATAGCTTCTGTATCGGGAAAAATATAATTATCAATCTTTTGTAATTGCAGATCTAAATCTACCATGACAAAAAGTTTCTCTGGGATTAAATATGAGTTATTACTGTCTTGTTTATGAATCTCTAAAAGTGTAAAATAGGTATCTATTACATCTTTGCGATCGCCACAATTAAAAAATTCTGGTTTATACTGACTCCACCATCTTGGAACACACGCTTTGTAAAAATTTGCATCCGGCATTTGTTCCATTCTTGCATAAGATTGTGGCGATAATCTATACTGATTATCCTTGATACCTCCTTCTCCTTCACATAACACAACTATTTTATTCTTAATTCTCCGAGATTGAATAATAATTTCACAGTGTCGCTTTAACTGCTCAGGATTGAGACTCATAATTAATTGGAAGGGTTTTGCTTAAGAAGTTTTGGTTCTAGTTCCTTAACATGAGCAGGTGTAAGTGCTTGGCACAGTTCATAAGAATGAGTTGCTAAAATATATTGATTACTCGGTGCCCATTCTTTGAGGTCTGCAATTATTTGATATTGCCAATCAGGATGAAATGCAATTTCTATTTCATCCATTAGGACGATCGCATTTTCTATATTATAGTATTTCAGCCACATATAAATACTGAGTCTCTTTAATTCACCATGACTTAAATCTTCTGGATATAGTTCTACAGTTTCACCATCTTTATCTAACTTAAAATTGACACTATAAAAATCAGGTTCCAAATTTATTTTTTTGTTACCTAAAATTAGATGTAAATCTTTAATTAGTTCTTTATAGCTATTTCCATATTTACCTGTTTCTGGAACTTCTCTCATATCTTCAGCTATAGCTGCTCTCAAGGATTTAGTCAGAAGCTCTACAGCTAGAAAATCATAAGTAAAAAACCCTGGTAATTTAGATTTGGCATCCTTTAAATGTGAATAGTAATCATTTTTTTTAGTTGGCTCTCTAAATAATAATTTTTTTGAATTGGTAGAAAGAAAAAGGAAAACTTGGGTAGCAGGAGCAGCCAGAAAAATTTTTTGTGCCAGATCCTTGAGAAAAGATTCTATTTGATTTACATCTATATTATCTATACTGGAAACTAAAACATAATCTTCAATTTCATTTCGGCTTGCTGAATATTTGAATATATATCGCACTTTCCCTCCACCTGCACTGAATGGAAATCCTTCATTTTCACTTTCCATTTCTTCAGTGTCAACTTTCCTTACGGCAAAAAAATTAAGGCGGACATTTTCTTCCATGTACCCAATGTCAATGATAGCTAATTTCCTCTCGTTTCTTTCTACTTGAAAACCGTTAAGCAAATTTTTCAAAAAATCCACCCGATCGGGATTATAAGAACAATGTAGCAATCCAAAAATCAGTTGTAAAAGTGTACTTTTCCCACCTCCATTTTGACTGCCAAGCGGAAAAATATTAGGAAAAAAATCCTTTTCAAATGTAATATCAACATTCTTTAATACTCGAAAGTCAGGAACTTGGACTCGTAGTAAACGCATAATAACTCTTCAGAATCGCTTGATATGGAATATTTTGAACTACTAAGTAGGATTGGTACTTACTCTTATAACCTTTATATTATAAGTTGAGTTTAACGAAATGAATCAACCTTTTTCTAGCTAAATTGAGACTGAAAATGGGGAAAAAAGCGCTGATCTTTTATTTTGGAGTAAAATTAGGGATTTTCTAGCGATCGCACTTGACAACCCCCCACCAAATCACCGATGATAGTAGATTGTCTGTCTAATCCTGCTCGGATCAGGTAACGACATTCCAAAAGCTGTTAATTGGAAATTGGGAACAGGCAATAGTCTTGCTGTCCCATGCCCCCATCAGCTACCTGTACGGCAAACCTTTCGGACAATCTCATGACTTACGCAATTATTGAAACCGGCGGCAAACAACTGCGAGTAGAACCGGGCCGCTTCTACGATATCGAACTGCTGCACGTCGAACCAGAAGCACAAGTTACGATCGACAAAGTGTTCTTCATTCATAACGACGGCGATGTGAGTATCGGTCAGCCCTTAGTCGAAGGCGCTACCGTAGAAGGCACAGTGATGCGGCACTTTCGCGGGCGCAAAGTCCTCGTCTACAAGATGAAGCCCAAGAAGAAAACCCGCAAAAAACGGGGACATCGCCAGGAGATCACTCGCCTGATGATTAACTCTATCAGTTTGAACGGGGAAGCGATCGCAACTGCTGAAGCTGCATCATCCCAGCCTGAAGCCCCCCAAAAATCAGCTGCTCCCGAAGAAACCGCCGATAACGCAGCAGAATAGTTAGTAGTAGAAAAAATAGAGGAAATCATGGCTCACAAGAAAGGTACTGGTAGTACACGCAACGGTCGCGACTCAAATGCCCAGCGTCTCGGCGTCAAACGCTTCGGCGGTCAAGCTGTCAAAGCAGGCAACATTCTCATCCGTCAGCGCGGAACCAAGTTTCACCCCGGTAATAACGTGGGTATCGGCAGCGATGACACCCTGTTTGCCCTCACCGACGGCATCGTCACCTTTGAAAGAAAGGGTAAAACCCGCAAGAAAGTCAGCGTTTACCCCAAGGTAGTTGCTGAAATTGCAGCTGAACCCGTAGCAGTTGCGGTCTAAAATTGTAGGTTGGGTAGAGCGCGAGCGAAACCCAACAAAGCCTTGATTGAGGTTGGGTTTTCTGACCTCAACCCAACCTACTCTATAGCTTTATCAAACGCCATGTTCCCCACACATCGCCCTCGCCGCCTCCGCACCTCACCCCAACTTCGCCGCATGGTGCGTGAAAATGCTTTAACAACAAGTGATTTAATATACCCACTGTTTGCAGTACCAGGCGAAGCAATTGCTAAAGAAGTTAAATCCATGCCGGGAGTCTACCAACTATCGGTAGATAAAATAGTGGAAGAAGCCAAGGAAGTTTATGACCTGGGTATCCCGTCCATCATCCTGTTTGGCATTCCCACGGATAAAGATGCAGATGCTACCGGGGCTTGGCATGATTGCGGAATTGTACAAAAAGCAGCCACGGCAGTAAAAGAAGCTGTACCGGATTTAGTGGTAATAGCTGATACTTGCCTCTGCGAATATACCAATCACGGTCACTGCGGTTATCTGGAAGTTGGCGACTTAAGCGGGCGCGTATTGAATGACCCGACCCTCGAATTATTGAAGAAAACAGCCGTTTCCCAAGCTAAAGCCGGTGCAGATATTATTGCGCCTTCGGGAATGATGGATGGTTTCGTGGTCGCAATTCGATCGGCTTTGGATGAAGCTGGGTATCAGGATACACCAATATTGTCCTACGCAGCTAAGTATGCTTCGGCCTACTACGGGCCGTTCCGAGATGCAGCTGAATCGACACCGCAATTTGGCGATCGCAGAACCTACCAAATGGACCCAGGCAACGCCCGCGAAGCCATCAAGGAAATCGAACTGGACATCGCCGAAGGAGCCGATATGCTCATGGTAAAACCGGCTCTCGCTTACATGGACGTAATCTACCGTGTAAAAGAAGCTACCAACTTGCCAGTTGCAGCATACAATGTTTCCGGCGAATATTCAATGGTGAAAGCAGCCGCACTCAACGGCTGGATTGATGAAGAACGAGTAGTTATGGAAACTTTGACCGGCTTCAAGCGGGCTGGAGCAGATCTGATTTTGACCTATCACGCCAAAGATGCCGCCCGTTGGTTAAAAGATTCGTAATTTTGGATTTGTGACCTAGTAACGCAAGCCCTAGTTATATAATTGAGGCCGGTATTAGGTATGTTGTTGCGATGCCGCGCTCTTATACCAACTTGGATAAGAGCGCGGCATCGCAACAACGTACCCAGAGTGCAAGTAGCTAGCAACTTGAGTTAGTAGGGACACAGCGTTATTAATATTACTTGCTGAGTGCGAAATATTGATGATGCCGTGTCCCTACTGGGCGTTAAACTATTCCTGTAGGTATTGATGCTTAAGATCGATATCGTTAACATCAACGATAGGTTTCCCAAACAAGAGCCAGAAATGACAAAAGTTCAGTGCTATTGGACACCAATCAACTTCTGGCAGCTTAGTAAAATGACTCGGTATGAGACTCTAGGTTATCGATAACGATGGATTGTCGTAATATTAGGTTCTGCGATTTGCGATCGCAAGTAGACCTCAATCAACTACAGGAACTGTTTAAACTGGCGGCTTTCTGGGCGCAAAACCGGAAAATAGAAGATTTGGCAGTTGCTCTAGCCAACAGCGATCCTGTAATCAGTGTCTGGGACGAGAATCGGTTAATCGGGTTTTGCAGGGCTAACTCAGATTGCGTCTATAGGGCCACAATTTGGGATGTCGTGATTCACCCCGATTATCGCGGACTTAGCCTGGGACGCAAGATGATCGAAACACTTTTAGCGCATCCGCGTATCAGCAGGGTAGAGAGAGTATATCTGATGACTACCTATCAACAGGGCTTTTATTTGCGACTTGGATTTCAGTTTCCCAACCCCAGTACCACAATGGTGCTGTACAACAAACCCCAAGCTACTTCCCTTCCTGCCCCAGCAATGGCGTCTGGGGAATCATTAAGGGGATAGAGCATTGGATGCGAGTCATATTAGACTCCGCCCCCGGTGAGGGGACTGCCAAAACTTCCAAGCATCCCTTCATCAGTTCCAAAAGAGTCTGACAGATCAGTAGAGTGAGTCCGGGTGAGAGTGTAAAATTCTCGTCAGCCGACTTATCAATTTCGGGAACAGATCGCAACAAATCTACTGGGTCACCCCAAGTACTCGCAGGACGTTCGTCTTCAATCAAGATGCGGACATACCCCGATGCCGCATCTGGATGGACGGAAACGGTAATGTTACCTTCCTCCATCAGTTTCAGTGGCGTGTCCACCAAATTCACTAGCACCTGCCGCAACCAGCGATGGTCTGCCATGACATAAATTTCCGGGTCGGCTGGCATTACCTGAAGACGGAGATTGCGATTAGCCGCCTGTAGGTGGGTCAAGTCATAGACTTGCGCTAAAACCTGTGCTAGCTGCACTGGCTGTATTTCTAGCTGATTTGTGCCATATTCTGTTCTGGCAACTTTGAGAATTTCATCAAGTAACGCTACCATTTTCAAGGCAGAGGTATGAGCTTGCGCTACAAATTCTCGTTCTTCAGCTGGGTCTTCGCACAAATCAGACAGAATTATCTGATGCAGACCAATCAGACTATTGAGGGGCGATCGCAACTCGTGGGAAATTCGAGCCAAAAAACCAGCTTTAAATTGGCTCATCTCAGCTGCCATGTGGTAGGCTACTTCCGCCTGCTTCAATTTTTCTTTGAGCGCCAATACTTCTGGGTTAGAGTCCATAAAAATTAAAAATTAAAAATTAAAAAAAGGAAATTATTCACCGCCAATTCAGACTAACAGACTTCTAAGTTTACCGCTCCTTGTCGTAATATTTCCCAACCATTGCCCGTCCATTTAGCAACTGTGGAAGGAATACCGCCAGTTGTATTCGTTGATTCTAATTCCGAAGGCACAAGAGTCAGAACGTCGGGAAACTGGGCTTCAATTTCTGAGATTGTTTCCAAAGGCGGCTGACCTGATAAATTGGCGCTAGTGGTTGCCAGTGGGCCTGTTTGGGCTAGAATCTGGCGAGCGATCGCACAATTCGGCACTCGTAACCCTATTGTAGTCTGGTCAGTTGGGTTAACCGAGACAGGAACCTTCTCCGATGCCGGTAACACAAAAGTTATAGCACCCGGCCAGTACGATACAGCAAATCGCTGCCAAATCTTCAACTCTTCTGCGGTTCCTCTACAAAATGGCCACAACTGGGCCGCAGACGCCGCCATCAAAATCAGCGGTTTATCTTGCTGCCTTTGTTTCGCCTCAAAAATTAAATCTGCCTTCTCTGGTAATACTGCCAATGCAGGCACCGTATCTGTAGGAAAGCTTACCAGATAGCCAGAACGTGCTTTATCCACCAGAATGTCGAGGGAGACTTGGGTCATCGGTCATTTGTTATCGGTTTAGCAATCAATTGTTACACTGGGAGAGAAGATAATTTATCTCATCTTGACATAAAAACTGCGGCTTTTTGTAGGTGTAAAACAAGACAATTTCTACCAGAGCATAGATATGACGACCGTATCCAATGAACAAGCGGCGATTATTCGCACCGAACGCGGACTGACCATTGCAGGTACGCGCATCACTCTTTACGACGTGATGGATTACTTAAACGCTCAGTATCCACCCAACTCGATCCGCGAAAAACTTTGTTTGACAGATGAACAAGTTAATGCTGCTTTATCCTACATCGAGACAAATCGTGCTGAAGTCGAAGCGGAGTATCAAATCGTTTTAGAACAGGCAGAAGAAATTCGGCAATATTGGGAAGAAAGAAATCGCGATCGCCTTGCTTACATTGCAACTCTACCTCCCCAACCGGGTAGGGAGGAGATTTATGCTAAACTCCAAGCTTGGAAAACTAAACTGGGATTGCCCAAATGAATATTTTAGTTGACCACAATTTAGCAGGTTATGCAGTATTGATAAGCTGCTACGCATCTAATTTCACAGTCAGTTTTTCTGAGCTTCTTGTGGGATGGGCATCCTGCCCGTCCTTGTATTCGATTTAGATGCGTAATAGCTTAGCAGAAGTTTTAGCTAATGGAGGATGGCTTGAATTAATATCAATTCGCTTCGTAACTTTTGCCGAAGTTGACTTGGCGACCAACAGTAGCGATCGCGTTGTTTGGCAAGTAGCTCAAGACAACCAAATGATTCTTCTAAGCTGCTACGCATCTAATTTCAGAGTCAGTTTTTCTGAGCTTCTTGTGGGATGGGCATCCTGCCCGTGCTTGTATTCGATTTAGATGCGTAATAGCTTATTAACAACGATAAGCCAAAGCAAATCGATCGATTCCCGCTAAATCTGAGAATATCTGAATTTTGATATAATTCCCGTTTAGTCGCAACAATTCTGCTACCGCTTCTGCCTGTCCTGCCATCATCTCAATTAACCATAAGCCACCAGGACGCAGGTAATCTGGTGCTGTCTCTACTAAGTGCCGAATGCAGTCCAAACCATCGTTTCCACCATCTAAAGCAAGATGAGGTTCGTGTTTGGTGACTTCCGGTTGGAGCGTTGGCACGATACCGCTAGGAATGTAAGGCGGGTTAGAAATTATACCGCGAAACTGCCCTTTAAGGCTCCCCAAAGGCTCAAACCAACAACCTTGATAAAAATTTATTCTGTCAGCAAATCCCAGTCTGAGGGCATTTTCCCGCGCAATGGAAAGCGCATCAGCACTTTTGTCCACAGCATGAATAGTAGCATCGGGAAAGGCATCTGCTAAACCGATCGCGATCGCGCCACTCCCAGTCCCCAAATCAGCCCAGTGGTGCGGGGTGTCGGGAGGCCAGGGGGCAGAGGAGACAGCTTCGACAGCTAAATCAATTAAACTCTCCGTTTCTGGACGGGGAATCAGCACAGCTGGTGAAACCGCCAATTTAAAATGCCGCCAGGGAGTTATTCCAGTTATATACTGTACTGGCAACCGATCGTGAAGACGGCGCTGCCACAGTCGGTTCAACTCTGATAGTGGCAACTTTAGTTCAATCTGGGGGCAATTTTTAAACGACTCCAAACGCAGCGCCAAGCGATCGAGTCCAGCTACCTCTTGCAATATCCAGTCAACTTCCATCGGCGGAACATCACCAGCCTTACCGCTGACTAGCGCACTCTGACGCCACTGCCAAAGTTCTAGACCAGAAACAATTTGGTGATTAGTCATTAGTCATTAGTCATTGGTCAGTGGTCAGTGGTCAGTGGTCAGTGGTCATTAGTCATTAGTCATTAGTCAGTGGTCACCAATCACCAATCACCAATCACCTATTTTGCTGTCTGTTTGCAGGCGGTGCGGCAGGTTGCGATCGATTATTCTGAGCAGGGGGATTAGTTGTGCCAGTCCCAGGCGTATTCTGGTTTTGGCGACCAGATTGTTGTTGGAGCGATCGCAAAAATTCCCTCGCTTCCGGCGGCGGAATCAACATCAGTTGATTTAGCCACTGGTCATTTTTGCTCGTCAAAGTCTGAATCACTCCCTCAAAGTTCACCACCTCAATATCAGCGTTAGAAGCCTGCTGGGGATTTTGTTGCTTAAACTGATTCAACATATTCTGTGCATCTTCCCTACTGAAGAACACCGGAATAATCTGCTGATTGCCCATTTCCGGTATTTGCATAGTTATATATCCTTTATCTGGCCCACCTCTAGGAATAAATAGAGGCACTCCATTAAATTGGTTTTCCTGTTGACCGCTCTGCCGCAGCATCGCCAATGCCGAATCCACCTGCTGCTTAACTGGCACCATATCAAATACTAGCCGCTCTGACTGGTTTTTATTTTCTTGAGCCCGCTGGTATAATTCGCCCAGAGATCTTGGTATTACCTGCATATTTCTCCCAATCTCCGGTCTTTCAGTTCTCAGCTTGTCTAAAAAAGCCTGAGCATCTTGTTGGCTGACAAAAACGCGAGCTACTGAAACATTGTTCTGTCCATTGGCAGAATTAGCGCCCGGTGGATTATTTACACGACCGACCAGTAATTCACCAGATTGCGGATTAGCAACAATAAATACTGGTATCGGTCTTAGCTTTTGTACAATCTCCTCTTGTGTCAGAGCAAGCGCCCTCAAATTTCCCACGAACAGACTGCTTAGTAAGGTACTGCCAATTAGACCTAATGTTGCACCCCAGCGAACTATCGATTTCATAACGTCTCCTGGAATAATCCTGTAAAGAGAAAAAATTAGACCCAGTTTAACTAGGTAACTCAAGTTGCTAGTTACTTGCTTTCTGGGTATGTTGTTGCGCTTTAGCGCTCTTATCCAACTTGGTATAAGAGTGCTAAAGCGCAACAACGTACATAATACCAGCCTCAACTATATAACTAGCAACTTGCGTTAGGTAGCGTCTCGTTTTTTAGTGTAATCGGCTGCTAGTTTATTCACTGCTCAATTTTGAGTAATCTGTTTTCCGTTTGCTTTATCGTAGCGCGATCGCTTGACAAACAGAGACGGGTGTTTTGGCAATTTTACTGGTGAGATTTGCGATCGGACATTTTCACTAGCATCCATAAATTTAGCTGAGATAGAGTAGAGCCAGACTCAGTAAAAACTCAAATTCCGGCAGATTCTAGGATATCCATACCCGGTTGACTCTGCTGTCGGAGCAACAGTTCCAATTTTAAACAACTATGAATCGTTATTCCTCCCACTTGGACTTTTTGCTGAAATATCAACAATCTATCACCACAAAGGCAAGCCGACTACGCCTGAGTGGGGCGTTAGCAAAACTCGTCACCGGCATTAGCCTGCTGTTACTACCCTCTGCCTGTCAGACTAGCAGCGGTGGGCTCAAAATTGGCACTCTCCTACCCATCACCGGGGATTTGTCTCAATTCGGCTCATCCATGCAGGATAGTGCCAGTTTACTTGTAAAAACTGTTAATGGCTGTGGGGGCGTTTTGGGTAAGCCTGTAGAACTAATCTCTGAAGACGATCAAACTCAGCCTGCTGCCGGTGCCACAGCTATGAGTAAGCTAGCTGAAGTGAATCGGGTAGGCGGTGTCGTCGGGGCAGCTGGAAGCGCCGTTTCTAGTGCCGCCGTGGATATTGCCGTTCGCAATCAAGTCGTGCAAATTTCTCCCTCCAGTACCAGCCCCATTTTCACAGAAAGAGCAAAAAAAGGAGACTTTAAGGGATTTTGGTTCCGCACCGCCCCGCCCGACACATTTCAGGGTCAAGCCCTGGCGAAACTGGCAAAAGCAAAAGGCTACCAGTCTGTAGCGGTTCTGGCTATTAATAACGATTATGGCAACGGCTTAGTACAATCTTTTATCCCCGCCTTTGAAGCTTTGGGCGGCAAAGTCGTGAATCGGGATAAACCCACTCGTTACGCGCCTAATGCTTCCACCTTTGAATCGGAAGTGGGGGCAGCTTTTGGGGGCAAACCAAACGCTGTCCTCCTGATTGCCTACCCAGAAACGGGTAGTTTAATCCTCAAAGCGGCTTACCAACAGGGATTACTGGGTAAGCAAACTCAAGTCCTACTTACCGAGGGGATGAAAGACGCCAAAGTGGCGCAGATGGTGGGGAAAAATACCGCTGGGCAATATATCGCTGCGGGCATTATTGGGACAGCCCCGAATGCAACTGGCCCAGCTTTAGCTACATTTCGCGATCGCTATCAAGCCACCTATAAGCGTCAGCCTGGAGTCTATGACCCCAACAGCTGGGATGCTGCGGCTGTCTTGGCTCTCGCCGCTGAAGCTGCCAAATCCCCCACAGGTGCTGCCATCAAAGAAAAAATTCTAGCCGTCGCCAATCAACCAGGACAAGAAGTCAGCGATGTTTGTCAAGCTCTGTCTCTTATCCGCGAAGGCAAAGATATTAACTATCAGGGAGCCAGCGGCAATGTAGACTTCGATGTCCAAGGAGATGTCACGGGCAGCTACGATGTTTGGACTATTGACACCGCTGGCAACCTCAAAGTGACGGATATCATCACTGTCGGCGGTTCTTAGTAAATCGGGATGACAGGATTTGAACCTGCGACACCCGCGTCCCAAACGCGGTGCGCTACCAAGCTGCGCTACATCCCGACGGTCAGCTTTGATTATAACCTGTTTTTGAGGAACTGGGGGCAATCGATCGCAATTTATTCAACATTTGACTAAGAGCAATACCGAAAAATCTTGTCATAGACGAGAAACCGGCTTTCCTTGGTCGATCCCAAGGAAAGGTTGATTGACTCTCCCCTGACAATAAACCGACTGGGATTTTTCGGTATTTCTCTTAGTTGGGATACCAAAACATCCCCTTGATACCTTCCGGGTCAGAAATAAATCCTAGACCGTGATAGAAATCTAGGACATGGGGGTCGGCGAATAAGGTAATGTTGCTAATATCCTCACTGCGGAGTTTCTTGATCGTATACTTCATCAACGCTTTTCCCAGCCCCTTACCTTGGCAGTCCGGGTGAACGACCACATCCCAAATGGTGGCGTTAAACGCATGGTCGGAAGTAGCGCGGGCAAAGCCAATCAGCCGACGACGGTTTCCTCTCACCTCCCACATGGAACTGACGAGGAAACTATGCTGAATGGCTTTTTTGACCTTACGCAGCGGTCGGCGGGACCAACCCACTGCATCGCATAGTTCTTCTAGTTCGTAGAGGTCTATGTCCCGGTCGGTACTGAAAAAGATGCGACTGTTCCGGGTGGCCCGATCGCCCGTTCCTGGAATCACATCTTCTTCCATCTGCATCGCGCTAGTTGTCGAGGCAGCATCAGAGTCGCTAAACCAGCTTTTCCAAAAACCCATGCAGGCTTGATTATTGTAGTAGTAGAAGGAAGTTGGATGGCCGTACTAGATAGTATATCTCTCGCACTCCCCTCAGTGTTCGACTGACTTTACCGAGTCAGCCGTTGGCAGTGGGTACTCCCCTGCCCCCAACACGAAATCACTTGACCAATCGATTAAATGTTAAGATTCACCTCTTTGCCAGCCTTTGACCTGGTAGGCGAGTTTGACCCCAAATGATGGCCCAGGGTTTGAAATCATCTACGCTGGAACTCCTGAAACGCTTTAATCGGTCGTTTCCTCAGTTTTATGAGCAATTTGTCAGCAGTGAGAGCCAACTGCAAAACTTAAGGCTAGCCTACCGGCTCTATAGAAGTAGGCGAGCTGTGATCGAGATAAAACCGGAAGGCAACAAAACTGCCTTGTATTTTGCTTACCGGAATCAGTCATTTCTCCTGAGCGACATTTTTGGCGTGCTTGCTGCCTATGGGCTGACTATTCACAGTCTTAGCCTCTACGGTCAGATCCGCCCACCCATGTTGGTATTTATCAAACTGGTGGTGTCCCGTGGCAGCAAAGCTTTGACGGAAAAAACTTCGGAAAATGTCTGTAGGGCTATTCGGGAGGCACTGGCAGGGCGCTTTGAGGTGGAAGAAATGCTGGCAGTGGAATTCAATCTGGATGCTGGCTTAGAACAGGTAGAAACTGACTTCCACATCGATCAAGTTTTCCATCTTCCCGCTCTGTTGATTGAGGCCGACAACCAGCCCGGTCTGTTCTATAAAGTAATGTACGCAATTTGGCAAGAGGATCTGCTGGTAATTAGTGCCAATTTGCTGGTCTGGCGCGGACGAACCCGCCTGATTTTATACCTGCTTGGCCCCAACGAGAACATAATTCCAGAATATCTGGGCCAAAAAATTGCCGAAGGCGTTCGGCAGAGGTTGATGGGCCGGAGCTAGGAAAGTCCCCAATTCCTAGATCTGCGATCGCTTTTGGCAGAACTTCGGGATACGATCGAAATATGGCAAGCATCAATATCCTGGGTGTGCCCCACGCCTACGAATTAACCGCTCCTACAGCCTCTGGCCATGTTTTAGTCTTTATTCATGGTTGGCTCTTGAGCCGCCGTTACTGGCAACCGCTGATTGAGCGGTTGGCACCGACTTACCAATGCTTATCTTATGACTTGCGCGGATTTGGCTATTCCCAAATCACCTCCAAGTCTGGGTTAAACGGTCAAGGAACTTGGGTAAACTCGAATTCAAGCTCCACAACCTCCCGCTATACCCCAGCGGTCTACGCTCGCGATCTGGGCATCTTGCTGCAAGAATTGAATATCTCAAGTGCGTGGCTAATTGGGCACTCTCTAGGGGGTACGATCGCTCTCTGGGGAGCCCAACAGCTACCTGAGTACGTCAAGGGCGTCATCTGTATCAACGCCGGTGGCGGTATTTACCTTAAGGAAGCCTTCGAGCGATTTCGGTCTGTTGGCCAGCAATTGCTCAAATTCCGCCCCCGTCTGCTCTGTCATCTGCCTTGGATAGATTTAGTATTTACTCGCGATAGTGTGGCTCGTCCTTTAGCACGCTCTTGGGGCCGTCAGCGGATCGTCGATTTTGTCATGGCTCACCGCAGCGCTAGGGACTTTGCTGGACTCTACAACACAAGCAGAGGTAAATCGCTTACCACAGGTTGTCTCCCGCCTGAAGCAGCCTGTTTATTTCATTGCCGGTGCCAATGACACGATTATGGAACCTAAATATGTTCGTCATTTGGCTAGCTTTCATCCCCTATTTCAATGCTGTGGGGATAATGTAATTGAAATTCCCGATTGCGGACATCTGGCAATGGTGGAACAGCCAGATGTGGTGGCGAAAGAAATTAGTATTATTCTCGATCGATCTAAATGAAAACTTTACCTATTTGTTAAACATGATGAATTCCGATCGCATAATTCAAATTTCCTTAGAGCTTTCTGACGAGCAACTGGTGGCGATTTCCGAGTCAATTCAGGTGATTGCTTGTGAATGTCCCAGCTACTTGATTCGGCTCCTACAAGAGGTTAGATCGTTTTGGCATTATACCAATGAGTGCATCGAACGCTTCCCTGAAGACATAGAAACCCATAAATTCCTCAGCAGTCGAGCCAAGGATATGGAATTGCTACTATCATCGACTATTTTGGAGTTTTTGGAGAAGGAAAATCTTCTAGATCCAAATAATCACTTGAATTTGGATAAACTTGCTCAAAGAACTCACGAACTTGTTGTTGGTAATAAACTTGTTTGTTAGGAGTTAATTCTGCTGTAGGGACACGGCATCATAAAAATTTTCGATAACCGACATTATTCTATGATGCCGTGTCCCTACAAAAACATTCAGCTTTGTGATCGAAATTCTAGACAGCAGACATCTTTCTATGTTAGAACAGCCAGATGTGGTGGCGAAAGAAATTACTAACTCAAGTTGCTAGTTATAGCAACCGCCTTGGCGGTTAAGCCATAAATCTGGGGTAGGGGCGAAGCATTCGGGCATATAATTTATTGGTTAAAACCGAAGATTTACTACCCGAATGCTTCGCCCCTACTGCCCTAATCGCCTTGGCGGTTGCTAGTTACAAAAATTGTGGTTTCGATCCCCCCTAACCCTCCTTAGCAAGGGGGGAACCGGACAAACATCTATCAAAGTCCCCCTTGTTAAGGGGGATTGAAAATCTGGTATGCTTATAACTAGCAACTTGCGTCACTATTATTCTCAGTCGTTATGAAAGCGAATGAAGTATTGCAGCGCTATGGAGAGGGGAGGCGAGATTTTCGCGGTGAAAATCTCCGATGTTTGTCTTTTAAAGGTAAAGATTTATCGGGTGCAGATTTTTCGGAAGCTGATATCAGGGGGACTAATTTTAGTAAGGCTAACCTGACTGGTGCTAAGTTTGTGGGGGCGAAAGCTGGATTACCGAAGCGATGGGTAATTACGCTGTTCCTTGGTTGTTTAGTGTTGTTAGTAATATCGAGTTTTTTGACAGTATTTTTAGGCGTTTTGGTGTCATACATAACCAGCCCAAAACTGGAAAACGCTATTGTCGGCTGGGTAAGTCTAATCGTATTTTTAGCTTTTAATTTCCTCTTGATTTATCGAGGAATTAACGCCATCGCCATCGCCATCGCCATCGCCATCGCCAGCGCCATCGCCATCGCCAGCGCCATCGCCTTCGTATCGATACTGTTGTATAGTTATCTTGGCTGGCGTGCAATTAAAGGAGATCCCAGAGATGCGTGGATTCGCGCAATTGCTGTAGCTTTTGCTGCTACGGGAGGCACTAATTTTCGCTATGCTAATTTAACCGATACTGATTTCACCAAAGCCACTCTTAAAAATACTGACTTCAGAAATGCTATTCTTACTCATACCTGTTTTAAAGACACTAAAAAATTAGATTTAGCTCGACCTGGAGAAACTTATTTAAAAATCCCCCAAGTGCGAGAGGTTGTAATAATAGGACAGGGACAGGATAAAAATTTTAAGCGTTTGAACTTGCAAGGAATTAACTTAAAAGGAGCTAATCTAGCCGATGCGAGTTTCATCAATGCTGACCTCAGAAATGCCAATTTACAGGATGCCGATTTATCCAGAGCAAAATTAGTCCAAACACAGTTAGATAAAACCGATTTTACTGGCGCTACTCTCACTGGCGCATATATTGAAGATTGGGGAATTACGAGGGGAACTAAGTTTGATGGTGTAAGGTGCGAATATGTTTATATGCGACTACCTACCAAATATAACCCCAATCCATTTCGCAAACCTGATAACAATAAAGAAGTTTTTGCCGATGGCGAATTCGGTGATTTTATTAAACCAATTGTTGATACCCTTGACCTTTACCACAACCAAAATGTTGATCCGCGTGCCATAGCAATTGCCTTTAAACAGTTAGCAGAAAACCACCCAGAAGCAGAGTTAGAAATTGTGTCAATTGAAAAACGTGGCGCTGATAAAGTCTTACTCCGTGCAGGAACATCTGCTAGTGCAAATCGTTCGGAATTGAGTAGTGAATATTTTGATAATTATAACGAAATTAAAGTATTAAATCAAGAGTTAAAAGCCAGATTAGCCGAAAAAGATGATAGAATTATCAGTTTACAAAAGATGCTAGAAACGGCTTTACAGCGACCGGGTTTTTATGCAGAAAACTATCACAATCAAGGAGGTACTATGTCAGACAAAAGCAGCAGTTTCAACATTAGCGACGTTGGTGGCGATGTTGCAGGTATCGTAGGCGGCGACAATAGCGGTGTCGCAGGTAAAGAAATGACCGGAGTTGCAGGCGGTGACATTAGCGGGACTGTCACTGTTAGCATCGGTGAACTTGAAAATTCAAACACGCCAGAAGCGCCAAAGTTGGCAGACTTGTTAAAGCAATTACAATCAGCAATTGAATCTGACACCAATTTATCAGATAAGGACAAAGCTAAGGTATTAAAACAGGTGAAAGCCTTAGCAGAAGCGGGTCAAAATCCCAAAGATGAGGATAAGAAAGATATCGCCGATACTGCAATTACGATGCTAAAAGGAATAGTTACCGGACTACCTCTTGCTGCAACTTTTGTGGAATCTTGGAATAAGTTGTTACCATTAATTACATCGGTTTTTGGTTTATAACAGATTGGAGATCTCATATCATGTCCGGTCGATTAGTCATAGTTAAATATTTGGTACGTTGTTGCGCTTCAGCGCTCTTTAAGATAGCGCTAAAGCGCAACAACGTACCTATTGATTAGGCCAAACTTTCTATTGTCAAGCTAGTATTATAGATATCACTGCGATCGGCCCATTACAATTATGGTTACTCAACTGCAATCAACAACTCAAACAGAAATTATTTACCCCGACTGTGACGGACAGCCAATGGCCAATAATACAGAACAATTTGACTGGATTGTCATCATTAAGCAAAATTTAGAATGGCTGTTTGCTGATGACGAAAATGTATTTGTCGCCGGGGATTTATTTTGGTATCCGGTAGAGGGAAAACCCAAGATTGTGAATGCTCCCGATGTGATGGTAGTATTGGGTAGACCCCAGGGTAAACGTCTATCCTATAAGCAGTGGGAAGAGGAGAATATATCTCCTCAAGTTGTGTTTGAAATTCTGTCTCCCAGCAATTCCCGTGATGAAATGGATCGTAAATTAATATTCTACGATCGCCACGGAGTAGAAGAATATTATATTTACAATCCCGATCTTAATGAGTTGCGGGGTTGGTTGCGGGGTGAAGATGGATTAGATGCGATCGCTTTCATGGCTAATTGGGTGAGTCCAAGGTTACATATCCGGTTCGATTTGTCGGGGGATAAATTACAGATTTATCGCCCAGATGGTGAAGCATTTTCAACTTATTTGGAGATTGAAAGACGACGGTCACAAGCAGAAGAAGCTTTGCAGCAGGAGAGACGGCGATCGCAACTTTTAGCAGAAAGATTGCGGGAAATGGGAATTAATCCAGATGAATTATAAATAAAGCATACAACAGAAACCCGGTTTCTATCTGTAACCATTTTCCCTCTTCCCTAGCCCCTAGTCCCTAGCGATAAAGCTGCATCACATCGGTAATCGCAAGGCGCGATCGCACTCCCAAAGTCAAAGACGATGTATGACCTCGATTCAGGTGATCCGCAGCAGCACAAGCAATCATAGCGGCGTTATCAGTACAAAATTTCAGACTGGGGAAGATTACCCGCAAATTATGAGATTCTGCGGCTGTTTGCAGGTGTTGGCGCAGTCCGCTGTTAGCTGCTACCCCACCGCCAACTGCGATCGTACTTAGTCCGTAGTCAAGGGCGCAGGCAATTGTCTTTCGTGTGAGCGATCGGGCCACGGTATCCTGAAAGCTAGCCGCAATATCATTTACCGGCAGAGGTTTTTCTCCCGACTCCTCCAATTTCTTCACCAATCGCAGCACCGCCGTCTTTAAACCGCTAAAACTTGAATCGTAGGGATGATAGCCACCGCTGGGGAGAGAAATTTTACCCTCCGGTAGAGGAAAAGCCTTTGGATTACCTTCACGCGCCAACTTGTCAATCATTGGGCCACCAGGATAACTCAGTTGTAACAACCGCGCCACCTTATCGAAAGCTTCACCCGCCGCATCATCGCGAGTTTCTCCCAAAGTTTCGTATATACCACAATCTTTCACATAAATCAAGCTCGTGTGACCGCCGGAAACCAGCAGGCAGAGAAAAGGCGGCTGTAAATCGGGCGCTAGGAGGTAAGAAGCGTAAATATGTCCTTCCAGGTGGTGAACCCCGATCAAAGGCTTCTCGTGGACGATGGCAAGGGTTTTAGCGGCACTTAACCCCACCAACAAGGCTCCCACCAAACCAGGGGCGCAGGTAGCCCCAATCCCGTCAATCTCAGCCCAGCCGATCCCAGCTGACTGAAAAGCTTCGGCTATCCCATCGTTAATCGTTTCGACGTGCTGGCGGGAAGCCACCTCTGGTACAACGCCGCCATATTGCCGATGGATGGGGATTTGAGAAGCGATCGTACTGCTTAAAACTTCACGATTCTTAACAATTGCTACCGCAGTTTCGTCACAACTTGTTTCAATCGCTAAAACTGTCGCCATTCACTGGTACTTTAAAAAATCAATGTGCTTTCCCTGCAAGAGAGGCTGTTTTCTAGTACAGCCACCTTGACTGTACAAACAACATCAACTTCTTGTAGGGAAAAGTTATTGTTTTGTAACAAAAGGAAACAATCCATGCGACGATTGTTCGCTCTGATTCTTGTAATCGGCCTCTGGTTCACATTTGTCCCCGCAGCGTCTGCTGACGTTGCTAGTCTTGTTCCTTGCAAAGACTCTCCCGCTTTCCAGCAACGGGTCGAAAGTGCGCGTAATACCACTGACGATCCCCAATCAGGCGCAAAACGATTTGCGCGTTATTCCCAGGCACTCTGCGGCCCAGAAGGATTACCCCATTTGCTCGTAGATGGCCGTTTAAACCGTGCTGGGGACTTTCTGATTCCTAGCATTCTGTTCCTCTATATCGCTGGTTGGATTGGCTGGGTCGGTCGTTCTTACCTGCAAGCCATCAAGAAAGACAAATCCCCAGAAGAAAAAGAAATCATCATCGATGTTCCTCTGGCCGTTTCCAAAATGCTGACTGGGCCGCTGTGGCCTCTCTTAGCCTTGAAAGAATTCACCGCTGGTGAAATGTTTGCCAAGGAAGAAGAAATCTCAGTTTCCCCCCGCTAGGTTATTTCCACCTTATTTTTGGAGAATTGTCGATCATGCAATACTTCCTGAAGTATCTTTCCACTGCACCAGTTATTGCCGCTGTTTGGATGACCATCACAGCTGGAATTTTGATTGAATTTAACCGCTTTTTCCCCGACCTGCTTTTCCACCCGATGCCGTAAAAATCTGTCTTTCGGCTTACGGATTTAAAGTGCAGGTTTCATCTCAGGGGATATGCTAGTTTTTTCTATTGGCTGTAATCTCAGCAAACTGGCAAAACCCTCTCCCAATTTGATAAGTGTTTGAAACTCGCGATTGCCTATAGGCGTTCCCCTAGCGTCCCGTAGGCAAATCGCGAGTTTTGTATTTGGAGCTTTTGGCAATTAGATTTGCAGAAAATATTTCAATGCAATACAATGAAAGATAATACTTTACTGTAAAAATGGTAATATGACTCTAAGTATTGAGCAACCAACAGTAATAACAGCATTTCCAGACCATACTCAACTACCAGAATCAGACGGTACTTTCGTGAAGAATTTTCAGGAGCATCCCCAAAGCATTCTGTTAACTGATCCCATTGAACCCGTACTGGAAAACATTCATCCCGATCGACAATATTGTATCGGTCAAGATTGCGGGATATATTGGCGACTGACTGAACCTCTAGAACGTGGTGCAGAATCACCAGACTGGTTTTACGTACCAAATGTACCGCCAACGTTTAACGGACAAGTGCGGCGTTCTTATGTTTTGTGGCAAGAATTGATTCCACCTTTGGTTGTGCTGGAATTTGTATCGGGAGATGGAAGAGAAGAGAGGGATAAAACTCCTTTATCTCCTATGGGAGAGGGAAAGGAGAAACCTGGTAAATTTTGGATTTACGAACAAGTGATTCGTCCCGCGTTTTATGGGATTTATGAAGTAAGTAAAGCTAGTGTTGAAATGTATTACCTAGTTGCTGGTCAGTATCAGTTATTGCCAGCAAATGAGCGTGGTCATTACCCAATTTCACCTTTGGGTGTTGAGTTGGGAATTTGGCAAGGTCAGTATCAGAATTTAGAATTACCTTGGTTGAGATGGTGGGATAATCAGGGTAATTTGTTGTTGACGGGATGGGAGACAACTGAGCAGGAAAGTCAACGAGCAGAACGCGCAGAATTACAGCTACAAGAGGAAAGTGAACGAGCAGAAAGAGCCGAATTACAGGTAGAACAGGAACGTCAACGAGCAGAACGGTTGGCGGCGCAGTTGAGAGCGATGGGAATTGAACCGGAAGGGTGAGCGATCGCTTTTAGAGGATGTTTTAAAACTTGACAAATATCCTCTTAGATCTTTTGGCAATTGAATTTGCCCAAAACGTCTCAATTCAATATAATTAAGAGTGATACTTTACTGTAAAAATGGTAATATGACTCTAAGTATTGAGCAACCAACAGTAATAACAGCATTTCCAGACCATACTCAACTACCAGAATCAGACGGTACTTTCGTGAAGAATTTTCAGGAGCATC